>ERZ791605.332-NODE-332-length-37183-cov-4.210677_pt1 | contig 37183 bp, 31 predicted proteins | sample MGYA00509965_ERZ791605 | MGnify/ENA primary metagenome ERZ791605 (study PRJEB30046, sample SAMN00791923) | human gut metagenome | study: EMG produced TPA metagenomics assembly of the A metagenome-wide association study of gut microbiota in type 2... | reverse complement strand
CTGGGGAGAGCCCGCGCCGTGCATGGACTCTGTCCGGTAGCCAACGGCGGCCGCGCCCAGGCACAGGTTCTCGATGAACCGCAGGATCCGCTGACGGTCCTCTGTGCTCACACCCTCCCGGGTGGCGAAGAACTTGTTGCAGATCTCCCCGATGGTCTCGCCGTTGCGGCCCACCACCGTGTCGGAGTTAAAGTCCGTCTGAGAGGGCATGGTGACCATGAGGCCGCCGGCGATGTCCTCGGCCAGACGGACGATCTCATAGGGGAAGCGGGTCACGTTCTGCTTGCAGACGTTGGCCAGCAGCAGGTCGATCTGATAGTTGCCCGCCTTCGTCCGGAAGCCCTGAGAGGAGCATGCGATGCCGCAGCAGTACAGCGTCTCGTTCAGGTGGATCATCTCGATCAGCTTGTCCTTCACCGCGCTGGCCTTCTCCACGCCGTTGTACTCGGCAACCAGGGCAGCGGCACCGATCAGGGTGTCGCCTACGCCGACCTTGCAGCCGCCGTAGCTCTGCCGGTGATAGCCGGCGAATCGCTCTACGATCATACCGGCGAACTCATACTCACCGTTGAGGAAGATGTACTCGTTGGGGATGAACACGTGGTCCAGCACCACCAGAGCCTCCTGGCCGCCAAACTTGGCGTTGCCTACGTCGATAGAGGCGTTCTCCTCCATCTTCCGGGTGTCGCAGGACTGACGGCCGTAGATCATGTACATGCCCTCGGCGTCGGTGGGGCAGGCAAAGCTCACAGCCCAATCCTTGTCGGCCTCACCCATAGAGATGGTGGGCATGAAGATGTGCCAGTGAGAGTTGATGGAGCCGGTCTGGTGGCACTTAGCGCCGCAGACCACGATGCCGTCCGGGCGGCGCTCCACCACGTGGACATACATATCGGGATCAGCCTGCTGGCTGGGAGCCTTGGACCGGTCGCCCTTGGGGTCGGTCATGGCGCCGTCCACGGTCAGGTCATTCTCCTGCACATAGGTGGCGAACTTGATGAAGTTCTCATGATAGTGGGTGCCATACTTCTGGTCGGTCTCATAGGTGGTGGAGAACACCGCGTTGAAGGCATCCATGCCCACACAGCGCTGGAAGCAGGCGGCGGTCTGCTGGCCCAGCAGGCGCTGCATCTTCACCTTCTTCACCAGATCCTCGGTGGACTGGTGGATGTGAGTGAAGCGGTTGACCCGCTGGCCGGTGTAGGGGGACATGGCGGTCATGAGTTCCTGATACTCCGGCTTCTGCGCCAGATCATAGGTCATGCGCACACTGTTCAGCGACGGCCGCAGGATGGGGTCGTCCACGGGATTGTCGATCTTCTTGCCGAACATGTACACCTGCATGTTCAGTTTGCGAATACTTTCGATGTACTGTTCGCCGGTCATGAGTGCCATAATACTTCCTCCTTAAAACAGCTCTGTATAGATTTTCAGAACACGCGCCTCGTCCAGCGGGACAAAGTTGTTGGCCATCAGGCGGCCCTGCCCGGTCATAACGCTATGGGTAAACTCCTGAAGATCTTCTTTAGTGACCCCATACTCATGCAGCGCCTTCTTGGGTAGCAGCTGGTTGAGCAGCTTCTCCAGCTCGTCATATACCACGGAGACATCACAGCCCAGGAGATCCGCCAGATAGCGGTTCATCACAGCGATCTCTCCATCCTGTTTGATCTCCATGTAGTTCTTTAACACGCCGGTGAACATGGCGTAGTTGCTCTCGCCGTGGGCCACATGATACTTGCCACCCAGAGGATAGCTCAAAGCGTGGACGGCGGCGCAGCCGGCAGTTCCGAAGGCGATGCCCGCAAAGTTGGATGCCACCAGGAAGTCCTCCAGCAGCGAGAGCAGGGCCTCCCGTCCTTCGGTCGCAATCCGCTGGTAGCCCTTGATGATCATCTCGATGGCCTTGTAGCCGAACAGCTTGGTGTAGGGTGTGGCCTTGGGAGACAGGGAGGACTCCACCGCATGAACCAGAGCGTCAATGGAACTGGTGGCAAAGACACTGAAGGGCAGGCCCTCCAGCAGCTCTGGAATGAGCACCGCATGGTCGGCGTACATGGACGGACTCACCAGGCCCAGCTTGGTGCCCAGGCGGGTGCGGGCCATGATGGAGATGTTGGTCACCTCGCTGCCGGTGCCGCAGGTGGTGGGGATGATGACCAACTCCCGCTTCTTCTCCAGATTGGGGGCTTTGTCGTACAGCTCGTCCACGCCCTCGCTGTCGGAGACCGCCAGCACCTTGGCGATGTCAATGACGGTACCGCCACCGATGGCGATGACCCGGGTGCAGCCAGTCTTGGCCGCGTCGGCCAGGATGGCATCCACCATCACGTCGGTGGGCTCACCGGTGCCATACTCCTCCTGATAAATGGTATGTACCTTCAGCCCCATCTGGCCAAACCAAGGCTCATAGATGTACTTGTTGGTGAGCACTAGATCCCGCTCACCCAGCTGGAATTCCTCTGCAAATTCCAGGCAGGTCTTAAAACTGTGCAGGGAAGGCTTCAAAATCACGTCAATCACTACCTATCACCCCGTCTCTAAGCTCTATAGTTCTGATGAAATCTCCGTTCAAATTCTTCTGCCAAGCTGTCGCGTACACTGGGATGGGAGATGGAGATCAGCGCCCACGCCCGGTCCCGAAGAGTCTCCCCCTTTAAGTGGGCGATGCCGTATTCAGTGATGATGTAGTCCACATCATTCCGAGAGGTTGTCACAGGTGCCCCCTGATCCAGGAAAGGCACAATCTTCGAGATCAGGGTCCCATCCTTTTTCTGTGTTGTGGAGGGCATGGCAATGATCGAGGTGCCTCCACCCATGGCCGCACCACGGATGAAATCCACCTGACCTCCTACACCGGAGAACTGCCGCAACCCAATGGCCTCAGCATCTACCTGCCCCTGTAGATCTACCTGGATAGCCGAGTTGATGGAGATCATGTCGTGCTCTTTCATAATCGTAACCGGATGGTTGACATAGTCCACCGGCTTTACCAAGACATCCGGGTTCTTGTCCAAAAATTGATAAAGCTTTTTCGTTCCCATAGCGAAGGTGATGGTCATCTTCCCGCGGTCCAGATTTTTTCTCTGGTTGGTAATCACGCCTTTTTGGTACAGCTCCATCGTACCGTCAGAGATCATCTCCGAGTGGATGCCCAGGTCATGCTTATCCCCAAGGAACATCATCACCGCGTCCGGAATGGCTCCAATGCCCAGCTGGAGCGTTGCACCGTCCCGGATCAGTGACGCGCAGCAGCGGCCAATCTTCTCCTCCACCTCTCCGATTTTGGGAGGCTTAGACTCATAAAGCGGTGCGGACTGCTCAACGATATAATCCAACTCCGTCACATGCACCTTTGTTCCAAATGTATAGGGATACTGGTCGTTGACATGGGCAATGACGGTCCGGGCACTTTTCAGTGCCTGATAGGTATAGTCTGCGGAGACACCTAGGCTGCAGTAACCCTTTTCATCCGAGGGCGAAACTTGTGTCATTAGGACGTCGCAGGGAACCCGCCTCTCGCGGATCAACTGCGGAATCTCGTGAAAGAAACAGGGAATAAAGTCGCCGCGCCCCTCCGCCACAGCTGCCCGTACCGTTGCGCCCAAGAAGAAGGGGCTGACATGAAAATGGGATTCCATGCCGGGCTGGGTATACGCGCCGCTTCCCAGATTTGTCATGTGGATAATGCGGACATCCTGATAAGCGGTCGCGTTCTGTACCATGGCATCCACCAAAAGCGATGACTCGGCCACGGCATGCCCCAAAAATACAGTGTCCCCGCTGTGGATGTGTTGAACTGCTTCTTCAGCGCTACATAGCCGTCTTTTGTACTCCTCTTGCCAGTTCAATGCGCGTCCCCTCCATCAGGCCCAGATCTCCTCATCGGAGGGTGTCGCATGATCCGGCATATATTGGGCAATGCGTGAGATATTCATCAGATGATAATAGGTGAGGTTTTCCGAGATGGAGTTATTCCCCCAGGAGCCACAGCCCAGTGTGTTGGTGGGGTTCAGGCCGTTCTGGAAAGAGCCGCCACCGCCGGTGGCACAGGTCTGGTTGCATACAATCCGGGAGACCTCCGTCTTGAGGGCAGCATACTCAATCTTCTTCCGATTGGTGGAGTGCACGGCGATGCTGTGTCCCTTACCGATCTTATTCAGATTGTTCTTGGCCTGTTCCACCGCTTCTTCCCAGGTGTCATAGGCGTACAGGGTAATGACCGGGAACATCTTCTCCATGCCGAGGGTATCGTCAATGCCATCTGCCTGCACCGCCAAAACTCGTGTTCTGTCAGGAACCGAGATGCCGCACTTTTCCGCGATCAAGACAGCATCCTGGCCCACCATATCCCGGTTCATCACGCCGTTGGGGAACAGGAAGTCCCGGACGATTCCGGTTTTCTCTCTGGGTACCACATAGGCCCCGCTCCGGTTGATCACCTCCAAAGCGCGGTCATAGTCCCCACGATAGAGATGGATGGCCTGTTCGCCAGTGCAGATGATGCCGTTGTCAAAGCCGCGGCCGGTGATGATCTGCGGGATGGCTGTCTCCAGGTCATATCCCTGATCGACCAAAACCTGCACATTACCTGCACCCACACCCAAGGCTGGCTTGCCGGAGGAGTAGACCGAGCGCACCATGTCCATACCGCCGGTGGCGATAATCACATCCACAGATGCGGCCAGCATCTTGGTCAGATCCAGGGATTTGATGTCAAGGATCTGGATGCAGTGATCCGGAGCCCCCAGCGCCTTGAGGTTGGCATTCATGTACTCCACCGTCTTGATGCAGCATCCCATGGCGCGGGGATGGGGGGCAATAATGATGGGGTTTCGGCATTTCAGGGCGAACATAGAGTTGGACATGCAGGTGACAATGGGGTTGGTGGTGGGGGTAATCGCACCTACTACCCCCACGGGCTTAGCCACCTTAGTAATCCCGCTGGCCTCGTCCACGTCGATGATCCCCACGGATTTTTTTCCCTTGAGCGACCACCAGATCACCCGCGCCTTACTCCGGTTCTTGGCCACCTTGTCCTCGTAAACGCCCATCCTAGTTTCTTCGACAGCATCCCCGGCCAGCTCCTCCGCATGGTCGAATACCGCTTTAGCACAGGCCTTTACCAAAGCGTCCACCTGTTCCTGCGTATACGGTTCCAGTGCAGTCAAGGCCGTCCGCGCTTTCACCAGTTTGTCCTCTAAATAGTCTTTCAGCATTTCCATATCTGCTGCCATCTTTAATCCTCCTATTTATTTGCCCAATCAGTTCGGTCAGGTTCCTTTGTGCTTTGCCTTAGTCAAAGAACCTCTACAACGGTTGCCATGCCCATGCCGCCCGCAACGCATAGGGTGGCCAAGCCGTATTTCAGCTTACGCTTGCGCAACTCATGCACCAGTGTCACCAGGATCCGGCTGCCCGAGGATCCAATCGGGTGTCCAAGGGCAATCGCTCCGCCGTTAACATTGATTACGTCCATACGTGCTTCCAGGTGGAGTTCCCGGATACACCCGATAGACTGGGCTGCAAATGCCTCGTTCAGCTCCATCAACTGGATGTCATCTAGTGACAGGCCTGTCTGCTTCAAAACTTTTCTTGTTGCAAGTACCGGCCCCAGCCCCATATAGGCCGGGTCAACCCCGGCGGACGATATACCGTGCACTAGGGCCAGGGGATTTAGGCCAAGAGCAGCTGCCTTCTGTCCGCTCATCAGTACCAGCATAGAGGCTCCGTCGTTGCGCCCGGAGGAATTTCCGGCGGTCACAGTTCCTCCATCCAGGAATGCAGGCTTCAGTTTGGCCAGCTTTTCCAGGGAGGTTTCCCGCGGGAATTCGTCCACGTCAAAGACAATCGGCTCCTTTTTCCTGCCCTGTGGAACCGTCAAGGGGATAATCTCGTCCCGGAACCGCCCAGAGGCAATGGCCGCAGCCGCCTTCTGCTGGGAGGCTAGGGCAAATTGATCCTGCTCATCCCGGGTAATCCCCATCTTGGCGGCCACATTCTCTGCAGTGATCCCCATATTGAACCGTCCATAAATGTCTTGGGGCTGAGAGCAGAACTGGGCTTCCGTCAGGGAGTCCTTGAGCTGGGTAGTCCCGGTTCCAACTCCCCATCTGGCATTGGAGAGATAGAAAATGGCATTGCTCATACTCTCCGTGCCGCCGGCCAGGACGACTTCCGCCTGCCCGGTCCGGATGGCGTTGACGGCATTGTTGACCGCCAGCATACCAGAGGCGCAGGCGCACATGACCGTATTCGCGGGCACCTCCTCCGGGATTCCAGCACGAAGGGCGGCATACCGGGCCGTATTGGACATATCAGAGGACTGCCTGCAGTGCCCCAGAATTACCTCATCCACCTGCAGTGGATCCAGTCCTGTCCGCTGCAGGGCACCCTTTATGACAGAAACCGCCAGATCATCCGCATCCAGAGGTTTCAGGCTGCCGCCAAAGGAACCAACTGCCGTGCGGCAGGCTTCTACAATTACTACGTCCTGCATGGTTTTCCCCCTAAATACGCTCGTTGATCAGATCCTTTGTGGCGCGAAGCACTTGAAACAGCAGTTTGTCCCGTTTGGCACAGAGCTCCTCGCGGCTTCGGCCCCCATAATCATAAAACCCTTTGCCTGTCTTGATTCCAAGCTCACCCTTGTCCACATGGTCAAACAGGGCGGCAGGGTGCCTGCTGGTTTCCGGCATGACATAGCTGCCGTTCATAATGTTATTGGCACTGATGTCCAAACCGGTAAAGTCATATCGCTGAACAAGCCCCAATACCATGCCTCGGGGCATCAGACTGGCCTTGACCGCCAGATCCAACTGCTCCGGAGTGCAGATACCATTTTCCAGCAGGTAAAATACCTCGGTGTTCAGCAGAATCTGTATGCGGTTGATGATGTAGCCAGGTACATATTTTTCCAAACGAACTGGGGTTTTGCCGCATGCCCGCAACAGGGTGAGAACCGTTTCCATGGTCTCCTTAGAAGTCTTCTCCCCTTTGGCCACTTCGACCAAAGGCAGGATTTGAGGGGGGGCAAACCAGTGAGCGGCGGCGAAATTGGCTTTTCGGCTTTCTGGCACCAACTCAAACGGGTTTAAGGATGAAGCGTTGGAAACCACGATAGTTTCCGGCGACACCATGGCATCCACCTGCTCAAATACTGAGCGCTTGACGCCTGGATTCTCCGCCACCGTTTCCTGGACAAACTGCACCCCATCCAGTGCTTTGCTGAGCTTATTAGTAAAGGTAATCCGTCGGTATATACCGTCCGCTTCCTCCACAGGGAGTAAATCCTCCTGAACATAGGTATCCAGATTGGCTAGTAACATCCCTCGGGCCTTATCCAGAGCAGGCTTACTAATATCATACAGCAATACTTCGTAGCCACCCATGGCGTAACTCTGCGCGATGCCAGGGCCCATGGTTCCAGAACCCAGTACCGCAATACGTTGAATTTCCCCCAGTTTCATAACCGGCGCCCTCCTGCTACTTATTTAGATATGCTTGGTCAGGCCTAGAATGTCCCTGGCCTCCTCCGGGGTGGCAATGCTCCGGCCAGCCAGCTCGCCTATCTTCATGGCTCGCTCCACCAAAGAGACGTTGGTAGCAAGCACACCTTTTTCCATCAGAATGTTGTCCTCCAGGCCCACCCGGAGGCCGTGACAGCCCTCGGCCAGACCGAGGAGCATACAGGGCAAATGGTCTCGGCCGATGCCAGTAATGGACCAGGTGGAGCCAGGCCGCATTTTAGGTAACAAGAAAGCCAGAGAATCAGCATTTCCTCGCATGCCTCCTGCCACGCCCAGCACGAATTGGTAGTGGATGGGCTCCTTCAAGACGCCTTTTTTCACGTAGTAGTCCACGTTACCCATCATGCCGCCGTCAAAGATCTCACATTCAGGTTTAATACCTAACTCTTGCACCTCATAGCCCAACTGCTCCAGAAAAGTAGGGGTGTTAGTGAACACATAGCTATTGGCCCAGTTCATAGTGCCCGGATCATAGGAGCACATCTCCGGCTTTAGGATGGGCAGGTGAGCTCGCCGAATGTCCTCAGGCCACTTAGAACCAGAAGTGGTCAGATTCAGCACCGGATCCACTCCGGCCTTACCGCACTCCTCCCGCACCAGATTCACCACCTGGTAGAAACGCTTGGTGTCCATGGAATTTACACCGTTTTCATCCCGGACATGAATATGGATCACTGCGGCACCCGCTTTTGCACAGGCCACGGCATCCGCCGCGATCTCTTCTGGCGTAATTGGCACATATGGAGTCTGTGCCTTGGTCGTACCCGCTCCGCAGAGGGCGGCGGTAATAATTAGTTTTTCCCCCATGTCAGCTCCCTCTTCCCAATTAGCCTACGGCAGTCAGGCCACCGTCTGGATAGATAATATTTCCAGTCACAAAATCGGAGGCATGGCTGGCCAAGAACACAGCAGGGCCCACACAGTCCTGGGGCACGGCCATCCTGCGCATGGGAAGTGTATCAGCCTGTTGCTTGCGGTAGGCATTGCCACCGCGCTGCTCGATGACCTCCGTCATCATGGGAGTCTCAGTGACAGTGGGGGCGATGGCGTTGACGGTAATACCGTATGGGCCGAACTCCGAGGCCAACTGGCGGGTCATCATGTCTACAGCGCCCTTGGTGCTGCAATAAGCAGCGTTGCCAGGGGCCCGGGTGGCGATTTTCCCGCGCACGGAGGATACATTGATAATTTTACCGTATCCGCGCTCTATCATCTGTTTTCCAAAGTGCTTGCAGCACATCATGACACCGGCCACATTGACGCTGAGCATCTGCTGAAATACGTCCATATCGAAATCCTGAGCCGGGAACTTCTTGTTCAATCCCTGGGCGTTGACCAGAATGTCTACTTGCCCCATATTCCGAATGACCGCATCCACGAGAGATTTAACGCTCTCCTCGTCCGTGGCATCTACGGTATACCAACTCACCCTCTTGTCACAGGCCTCCTTGATTTCAGCCGCCGCGCGCCGGAGGGACTCCTCCCTCCGGCTGGCTATCGCTACTTGGGCACCGGCCTCAGCAAGTCCTTGTGCGATCGCTTGGCCAAGCCCTCCGGCACCGCCTACTACCACCGCATTTTTACCATCTAGAGAAAACATATCCATACTGATCCTCTTCTCAAACTCATGATTTTTCAACATTTTATCCCGATTTGTTCCTTCTTGACAGCCTAGCTCCGTGCGAAAAATGTGCCACGGCCGCCACACAGAACGGTTTGTATGGCCTCAAATCTGAGTACATTATCCATGAATGAAAGTCACTTACCTGTGATCACCAGCATGGTGGCTGCTTCCATACCAGTGTTCCTGCAGGAACGTCCATCGCCAGGCTGAAAACAGATGGAATCTCCAGCATGAAGAATAAATTCACCTTCATCGGTGGTAACAGTCATCTCCCCTGAGACAATGTAATAAATCAAATTGGTGTCCTCCGGAACCTTTTTATATTCGGCTCCTCCTCCATTGGGCAAAAAATAGGAAACCCCGACAATAAGGTGCTCGCTACCACTGGTATTTTGATCATGAAGCCGAATACATTTGACGTCGTAGTGGCCGGCCGGAACATAGGGCTCAGCGTCCTTACGATACATAACCTTCATCGCAATCCAACTCCTTATATGTTTCCAGTATTGAACCGTTGATGCCTATACATGAGGCATATCCTTCTGGCTGCATACCAGGATCAGCTTAGATTTTTGCTGTAAACGAACTTTGGTATTTTCCGACAGCGCACTTTCTTACCTCCCAGTCTCGAAACGGAAAGTCCTCTCTGGATCGGTAATCGCCAGCACACGAACGCCGGATCCCTCTCCATTGACGAAGCGCCAAGGAAATGCTGCAAAGAAACAGCGCTTGCCGATAATTTGATCGAAATCACCGCCCTCACCCACATCGTCGCCGACATTTTCAACTCCCGGGATGCCGCCCTTTACCATTAGATTTTTATGTCCGTCCTCCCAGAGGGGGAAATCAATCAGTGGATCTCGGCCGTATTCTTGTTTCCATTCCTCGATCAGGTCTGGGCGGGTTGGTCCGAGGCCGTGATCTACCAGCTTTGTTGCCATCGGATGGTCGTTTGCCTGGCAGCCATAGCCTACCATTTTGACATTGCGTTCAATCAGCCAATCTGCAGTGGAGCCCAACGCTCCGCATCCATATGCAAAATAATCGTCGCTGTCACTCCAGATATGGTGCTGACGTGTGTTGATCATAACAATATCCCCAGGCCGAATTTGGGGCTCCGCATTTTCCAAATCCTCTGGGGTGATTTTCCCCCATTTCCCCTTTGGGATATCAAGACAAACGCCGCTGCCGAAGAACCGCCACAGAGGATACTGCGTGATGTCTGGCGTGCACTCAGTCACATGCAGAGGAGCATCCATATGAGTACCCCGGTGCATGATGCCCTCCCATTGGATATTGTACATACCGTCATTGGCGTGGAAGCGCTTAACCTCCATTTTCAGATTGCAGCCAGACGGCCATTGCGGCATAAACGGCTCAAAGGTGTGTGTCAGGTCAAAAATTTGTACACTCATTTCCCTTCCTCCTGTCAAACCCCAGTATCAATGCGGACTTCGCCGGTTGGATCAAAAATCGCTGCAAAGCGGACAGGACAGGCATCTCCGCGCCAAATTTTCCATGGCGCAGCGATCATGGTTGCGCGCTTTCCCGTGATCTCGTCCACATCGCCTCCCATTTGCTGAATGACAGGGATGCCAGCAGCGGCCAAGGCCTTATGGGCAGGGTAAAACCCCGGATAGTCTTCTAGAGCATCCCGTCCAGTCTTTTCCCTGTAGATGGGAAGAAGCCGTTTCATGTAGGGGCCAGGCCGGCCTAAATGCGGTGTCAAGCTCGTCGCAGCAGGGCAGTCAATAAATGGGGTATCAATTGCAATAAATTTAGGTTTTTTCGAGATCAGATAATTGGCTGCGTCCTCTGTTAATCCCGGGGCTTCTCCAAAATACTCCATGGAATCGGAATACTTTATGTGCCACCCGGTATTGATGGCCACAATATCTCCATTCTGGATCTCGCCGGTAGCCTTAAGGTCGTCTGCAGTAATTTTATCCCAGTTCTTTTTATTACGAAGATCCAAAATGACGCCGTTACCAAAGAAGCGTGAGGGGGTTATCTGGGAAAGGTCCTCTCCACGTGCCTGCATATGGATCGGGGCGATCATGTGTGTACCAGTGTGGAAATTGGTTCGGATTTTATAAGCTTGGACACCAAACTGTGCGTGTTTGACACCATGGTCGAAGATCACGTCGTCATCGCCAGGGTAAGACGGAACGCCACACCCCCACATGTGGGATAATTCATAAAATTGCAGTCCATTCCAGGGATCTGTAACAAATGGCATCCAAATTCCCTCCTATTTATTAGCTTGAGTATTCTATCGCGCAACATCTTGCCCTTATATAGGGTGTTGTGTAGCAATAGAATGATAGAGATATGAGATTTTATATTTTGGGAATATTAAGATAACCTGGAATCTCCCAATAGAATTCCAGGTTATCTCTTTCTGTAACCCAATAATCAGGGGTGATATTCATGGCGCACAAGCGCATGAGCCATATCAGGAAGCGCGTTTATAACGCCGGCCATCCCTCTAGGCCCATGGTCTTTACTCGGAGGCTTTCCATGGTACCTTCTTTGGGTAAAATTAGCTGAATCACGCGAAAATCCTCGGCGCTAAGTTTCTTCTCCAAGCCATGGGGCTGGTTGGGAGGAATCCGGATAATAGTACCCTTGCGCAACTCATATACCTCTTCCCCTACACGGAAGAGGACCTTGCCGCCAAGTACAATATTGACCTGCTCCGCCTCATGCGCATGCATTGACACTGCAGGATCCCATATTTCAGAGTACTTTACCGTCAGATTATCCGCACTGTTGAATACCCAGGTACGGCCGCCTGGCATCTTCACATTAGGCTGACGCTCTTCAAAATCAAACAGTTCTACCTTATTGCTCATTGTTCCGTACTCCTTGTACTAAGTTTTCTGGGGCAGGCCCATGTAGTCTCGATACTCGCGGGCTGTCATAACATCCCGCCCTAGCAGCCCAGCCATGGTACAAGCCTCTGTAAACTGCTTGGCGTTGCTGGAAATCTTGTCATTGCGGTGAGGATATTTCCACACAGCATCTTCCATTCCTACCCTGATATTAAGGCCCATCAGCAGAGCCTGTGCCGCTGCAAAACTAGAGGCGCGTCCTGCCGCACACACTGTAATCCGGCAGTCTGGATCAATGGACTTCAGTTGGTGATAGGTGTTCATCAAAGTGTGCATCATTGCGATGGGATCATCCATTGGACTGCATCCGGGCAGACCATATAGCAGCAAGAAATTATATGGTTTTTCCAGCAGTCCTGAACGGATCAGATACCGGTTTGCGTGATCCACATCGGCTGAAGAATAAAAGGTTATTTGGGGAATCACTCCTGCCTCTTGTACTAGGCGGCACTTTTCAATCATCACATGAGCCGGTTTGCAGAAAAGCATATCTCCATTGTATGTGGCATTGGTATTCACCGGTGTGGTCTCAAAAAGTTTCTCCTTCAGCAGGATCTTCATGGTTTCCCATTCTCTTGGGTTCTCACACACCATGCAGCCATCGATGACCACCTCAGGGAATTCTTCCTTTAATGGGTCGATAACTTGGTGAAAGAGGTCAGGATCCAGTACACTATACCCCTGCTCATCGCGAACATGCAGATGGATACTAGGTGCCCCCGCCAAGCACGCCTCCCGGGCAGAGTTGTAAATCTCTTCCGGGGTCATGGGGTGGTTAGGATTGAATCGCTTGTTATGCATAGCCCCTACTATGGCGGTGGTCACGGCTACCTTGCGGGGAATTTTCCAAGGGGGCTGTATGTCCACATCGTCAGTCAACAGTGCCGAATGAGTAGGATCTACGCCTTCAAAGTCGGCGTAAAACTGAAAGATTGCGCCATTGCCATATTGTTCGCTCAATCGCCGCACCTTGTCCCAATTTACGTGATTGTTTTGATTCGACATTGCTCAGTCTTTCCTTTCCCTGTCCTATGAATCTTTATCGCTACTTCCGCTATCTGGTCAACTGCCTTTTTGGTCTTTTCTAGGTTCCATTCCCGCGAGCTCAAGAACATGCCTCAATCCAGCATTCCCATCAGGCGGGCAGGATTTTCCTTGACCATAACAGCCAAATCCGCTTCGCTGATTCCCACGGTGTCATAGAGTAGATTCAAATATTTATACAATCCCTCCACCGGATATGGGGAGACCGCCTGTCCAAAGTCAGAGTCGATTACTATACGCTCCTTCGGCACACCAGAGTCCATAACCCGTTTAATCAGGTCGATAGAGTTGAACAGGTCATCCCGATCCTCCAGTACCATACCGTGTTCCATGGCTGTGATCTCGATGTTAGCACCCCATCCAGCCCAGCGCACAACCTGCTCCACAGAGGCATTCACACTGAAATGAGGGTGATTGACAAGGATCTTCTTCACTCCCAGCTCAAAGGCAGTCTCTAGAAGCACATCAATCTCTTCCGGCGTACCGTGTCCGGTCGCCAGTACAAAGTCGGGATGTGCGGCCATATAGTCCAAAACCTCTACTACTTCAGGGATTAATTTCCCATCCCCGTCCAGATAATAAATGGGTTTCTCCTCTGCGGTCATACCGCCAGAACCGTGAAATGTTTTCCCTTTATGTTTATCAATATGCATTTTGGAGGACACAGTAGGCATATAGGCGATCTTAGCTCCCATATTGTAGGCGCAGTCCAAAGCAGAGACATTGAACGCCCCCACGGAATTATTCATTGCAATGGAGCTGAAGACTCGACAACCTCCACTGAAGTGTTCTTCCAACATCAGGCATCCATGGGTCGAGGGTACATAGTGATCCTTCACCAGAAACCCGGCATATCCCGCTTCCTCCGCCTGGCGCAACATTTCATACGCATCTACCTTGCGATTTGCTACAGACGGCCCGGCGTGAATATGAATATCCACAACGCCCTCTAGGAAGCTTCTTCTGAGCATTTTGCATCCACTCCTTATATGATGTATGCAGATTACAGCGTATACGCGACATTCCAGCCAGTGCGTACGGCTAGGCGCACAGTGCCGACCTTTTCGCAGTCTCCGATTTTTCGGAATATGGGAGCACACTTGCGGAAAGTCTCTGCCTCCTTCCGGCGGGACCTCATGCCCACCGCCAAAAGGACGGTGTCCGCCTTCAGCTCCCCTCGCTGTCCCTCTGAATCCTGATAGATGACCCTTCCAGCGCTGATCTCCAGGCACTTACAGCCGGTAAATACCACACAATGGTGATCCTCCAGTTGGCCGATCAGCTCCTCCCTGTAGGTTCGCATAGCATCTCGGGCAATTTCCGGCATCATTTCCAACACCGTCACCCGCTTACCCTGCATGCCATAGTATACCGCCGTCTCACAGCCCACCTGGCCAGCACCGACGATAACGATATCTTGACCCATCCGTTCCGGAACGAATAAACTGTCACCTGCCCATAGCACGTTGGAACCGTCTGCACCTGGGATAGGGGGAATCAGCGGAGCGGCACCAATGGCGCAGATCACCACATCATATCCCGCCCCTTCCAGCTCCTTCGGTGTGACCGCGTGGCCTAGGTGCACGTCTACAGTGGACGCCCCGATCTGCCGGATAAGGTAATCTTTGTATTCCTTCAGATCATACTTGAACTCCATATGGGCGGCTTCCTTGAGCTGGCCACCAAGTGCCGGTTCCTTCTCGTACAGTGTTACAGAATGACCGCATTTAGCGCACTCCAGCGCCGCGGTCATTCCCCCCGGGCCCCCGCCAATGACAGCTACCCGCTTGCCTCTGGAGCGGGTGTGGGGCAGTAGGGCCAGCTCAAACTCTCGCCCTGCCTCGGCATTGACCGAGCAACCATAGGCGTGTGAGTTCTTAAAGCCGTCCAGACAGTAAAAGCATTTGATACAGGGTCGGATTTCCTTCTCCTGTCCCAATCGGCTCTTCTCGGGGATGGCAGGATCGGCAATGATGGCGCGGGCCATGGCTACTAGGTCGGCCTTTCCCTCTGCCAGGGTTTGTTCGATGAGGATAGGCTCTTTGAAAGCGCCCACTGTCAACACCGGTACCGTAATTTCCGGATCGGCTTTGACTGCGGCTGCCAGCCAGGCATTAGGCGCCGGGGGCAGAAAGCCCGTCGGGTGAGTGATCCCCCGTAACCGTGGCTCCCGTACCATGCCTGCCGAAACGTGGATGATGTCAATCTGGTCCTGGATCAGCTTGGTGTAGGCGATGCATTCGTCGATCTCGAATCCTCCCTCCACACATTCCGAGCCGCTGATACGGTACTCGATCAGCAGATCGCGACCTACCCGTCGGCGAATTCGATCTAGAACCATGCGTGGAAATTTTGCCCGGTTTTCCAGGCAACCTCCATAGCCGTCCGTACGGTGGTTGCTGCGTGGGGAGAGGAACTCCTGTAGCAGAGTTCCATGCCCACCGTGTAGTAGCAAGGTGTCAAAGCCGCACTCCTTTATCCCCTCGGCCAGATCTGCATAGCGGTCAGCTAGTTTGTCCATCTCATCCTCTGGCATCTGATAAAAGTGAAGGCCGTCGGCGCGTACGAAGTCAGAGCAACCGTACTGCTTTTGGGAGCGGGCCTCAGAATCGAACTCGCCTTCGGTACCAAAATGGACAAGCTCATAGGCACATTTGGCATCATACATGTGGATGGCGTCGGTCAGGCGAATAAAATTGCGCCAGCCGGCCTGGTCAGTAATCTCCAACTTGGCGTGGATTTTGCTCTTATTGGTACGTACCACTGGTTGCCCGCCACAACTGACGCACGCTCCCCCCCCCTTAGCCCGCTCCACATAGTGGAGCAGGTAAGGTGTCTCAGGGGAGGATGCCTGGGTATACTGAGTCTGATGAGCCAGTGAGGGTGCACAGAAGATGCGATTTTTGAAAGTCACATGCCGAACGGTCAACGGCTGGAAAATGTGGGGATAAACTGGGTGTCTCATCGTCAGCCTCCACACCGCACTTCGTTACCCGGCGCAACCACACAAGCGCGGGATCCAAAGCACGACATCGGGCAGATATGCCAGCACAGTAATGACAACAAAAGCTCCAATAGCAAACGGCCAAATCATCTTGCACAATTTGTTGAATGGGATTCCCGACGCATTGGAGGTAACGAACAGTACCACACCGACCGGAGGAGTAATATAGCCGATGATGGTCAGGATGCAGAACACCAGGCCAAAATGGACGGCATCCATGCCAATAGCCGTAGCCAGCGGGAACACGACGGGTAACATAACCATGGTAATTGTGCCTGTATCCAGTAGGCAGCCGGCAATCATCAGGATGACAATGATCAGTGCAATGATGAGGTACTTGCTGTTGGTTACACTGGTAATAGCGGCGATGATCTGAGCAGGAATGCCAGCCCGGGTCAGGGACCAGGCGATTACGCCGCCGAAAGAGATCATCAGGAGAATACCTCCGCCAGTGACTGCGCTGCGCAGCATAATCTCAGGGAGCTTCTTCCAATCCATCTCGCGGTAGATCGCGCTAGCGATCAGAGCGCAGAAGCAGGACACTGCCCCTGCCTCAGTTGCCGTGAAGAAACCACCAATGACGCCGCCAATGATGACAACGGGTACCAGCAGAGCGGGCAACGCCTTAAAAAATGCCTTGACCAAACGTTTGAGACTAAAGTGGTCTGTGGCACGCTTCAGCTCCATTTTTCGGGTTAAAATAGAAATGACGATACAAAATACGATTACCAAAAGAATTCCAGGGAGGATTCCGCCCACGAACATAGCTTGAATAGATGCTCCGGTCATCATGCAGTACATGATGAAGGATGTGGAGGGCGGGATAATCGGTCCTAGAATAGAGGAGGCGGCTACCAGGGAGCCAGTGAATTCCTCTGGATAGTTGTCCTTCCGCAGCTCTGGTACCAAAATGCCACAAAGCATGGAGGCCACACCATTGGGGGAACCTAGAATTGCGGATAGTACCGCAGCAATTAGCACACAGCAGTATGCCAGACCCGCCTTCAGTCTACCCACAATCTCACGAGCGAAGTCCAGCAGGCGGGTGGTAACACCGCCAGCATTCATGATTTCACCCGCCATGATAAAGAAGGGAAGACAAGTCAGAGAAATCAGATCTACCTGGTCAAAGAGGCGCTGAATGATAACCAGCAGATAGCTTTCGTTGCCCAAGGACAGCATATGGACAGTTCCCATCAAGCCCAAGGCAAAGGCAATGGGGAGTCCAATGACCATTACAACGACAAATACAATCGCCGCAATCAACATACTTTGTCACCTTCCTTCTCTCTGCCTTCTACAATTGTCTTCTTATCTTCCCGGAACGCTTCTTTTACTCCACGAATTAAGTCCGGGAAAAAATCAATGGTAAAAATAAACATAAAAATCAAGCCAATAGGGATCGCACAATAAGGCACAGCTAAAGATAGGCCGGAGGCGTTGCTGACATTGTTTACAACAGAAGGCGATATAACCTTCTGGATGGAGAAATAGATCAGAAACACAAAAAAGATCAGGCAGATTATGTTATTGATCAGTTTGAGAATTTCCTGCACTTTAATAGGCAGGCGGGAGGTAACCAAGTCAAAGCTGACCAATGCCTTTTGGTAGTAGGCGGCAGCACCACCCAGGAATGTGCAATAAATCAGCAAGTAGCGGATTACCTCATCTGACCATATAAAGGTTCTGCCGAAGCAATATCGGCGTACCACTTCAATTAGCATGAGCACCAGCATGGCTATAACTGTCACACAGGCCAGGATCCGCAACAGGCGGTAACAGCCATTCGCAAACTTGTGGTAATTTTTCATGTTGTCCCTCCTGTTTTCGGATTCTCCCCGACTAGAAGCCGGGGAGAATCCGAACTTCTCTTATCTCGCTTCAGCAGGCACCCTTAATCCATGGCCGCAGCCATCTCCTGCACACTAGTGATGAACTCCTCGTACACACCCCCCCTTGCGATCCACTCATCATACAGAGGCTGCATAGCCTCAACCCAAGCGTCCTTATCAGAGATCTCGTTGAACTCCATACCGTTTGCCTCGCAGTCGGCACGCGCCTCCTCATCCCACTCATAGATAGTGGTCTGCATATACTCGGCATCAGCCTCAGCGAAGCATTCACAAATTAGTTCATAGTACCCTTCAGGCAGAGATTCAATAGTCGCATTTGACATGATAGTCAGAGACAGCCAAGGATAAATGCCGATTTCAGACATATAATTACAGACCTCGTAGTGCTTTTGCATGGATGCAGAGGTGGCATTGATCTCCTCACCATCTACAACTCCGTTTTGCAGGGCGGAATACAACTCGGAGAATGTAACGTTCGTGGGGCTCGCCCCCACAATCTGCATGGCTTCATCAATTACGGGATTCCCGCCGGTACGGATCTTCAAGCCCTGCATATCAGCCATAGTATTGATGGGCCTATTGATGGTGGCAAAGTGCCGTATACCGAACTCGCTGGCACCTACGATTGTAGCGGTGCCTAGATCCTCGTTGGCGGCAGCGACCAGGTTCTTCCACGCGTCGCTCTGTAATACCTCTGCTTCCAACTCATAGCTGTTGATCAGGAACGGCATCTGGAAGATAGACAGTGCGTCAGAATAGTTTGACACTGTACCAATGGCACAACCGGCAATATCAATGGCTCCTTCCATCGCCTGCGCCAAAAGGCTGGCCTCATTACCCAGAGCTCCATCGGTAACCAGTTCGATGGTGATCGCACCGTTAGAGCGTTCAGAAATCATATCAATAGCATTCTGCAGAGCGATCGCAGTGCCCTGCCCGGCCGCACCACCAATCGCGAAGGTCAGATTCACCTTTTCAGAAAAATCGGTGGAACTGTTTTCACTTCCACCGGATTGTGAAGTGGTGGGATTGCCAGTATTTTCGCTGTTAGGCTGATTACCGCTCTGATCGCCTCCACAGGCTGTCAGGAGTGCGAACACCAGGCTCATAGTCAGAATTAAAGCGAGCATTTTTTTCATTGGTGTGTCCCCTTTCATTTCGTTGTGTTTTGTTTGTGCTCCCGGAGATGGTATCAGCATAACACCTGCCTTCCTAGGGTGTCAAAATAAGCGCATCGTATGGGATTTGCCTATTTTTTGACTTTTAAGTAAGCCAAAACCCAGAAGATTTCACCAAAAAACGTTTCCCAAACTTCACAACAACTTTTCTAGAACTACAGTGCCCCAAATTCCATACGGTTAATAATATCCTCTTGCATCTCAGGAGAAAGTTCCACAAAATAGGCGCTATAGGTTGCCACTCGCACAAGCAGGTCACGGTAGCGATCTGGTTCTTTCTGCGCTTGGCGCAAGGTTTCAGTATCTACTATGTTGAACTGTACGAAAAACCCGCCCCCTAATAAATACGCTCGCAATAAGTCGGTAAACTTCTCCATACCGGCCCTATCCTTTAGGGCGTTTGGATCAAAACGCATATTGAGCACCGAGCCGTTTGTCAGCTTTGTATGCGTCAATCCAGCTACAGAGCGCATGGTGGCCGTCGGACCGTTTTGATTTCGGCCCTGATACGGAGATATCCCGCCTTCCGCAAGAGGAGTATTTGCCAGCCGTCCACCTGGGAGCGCTCCAACACCGTATCCTAGGGGCACATTGGCTGTGATGGTCGCTGCGGCAGTGATCAGTGGCGTCCCGCATACCCCTATATAAGCGTGCAACACATCGCTACAAAAGATCAGCGCCTGATCCACGATCTGATCCACATACGGGATCCCATTTCCAAATTTCGGAGCCTTGCTCAACAGATAATGCACCTCATCATAGCCCTCAAAGTTTGCATCCAGTGCATCGACAACCTGTTCCATGGTGAGCCGTTTATCCTCAAATACCACCTTTTTCAGTGCAGCTAATCCGTCCCCTACATTGGGAGCCCCTGCAATCGAAATGGACTGACGGGCATAGCGACCTGTTCCGCCGTTGAACAAGTCCTTTCCGCGCTCCATGGGGCCGTGGAACAGTGCACTCTGCAAAGGGATAGGAAGAAATTCGGCAAAAATTTCCCGGTCTGCATTGGTCATTAGAACCGCTGCTCCCAAAAAATACCGTGTCTGCTCACAGAAAGCATCCCACACCTGTTCATAGGTTGTAAATTTGCGTGCATCCCCGGTGGGCAAGCCTACCTGCCTCCCAGTCATTCGCGATACGCCGTTGTTCAAGGCCAACTCCAACATGAAGGCCAGATTGAACAGACCGCCGGGTACATCCAGAGAAATTCCTGGGATCGACGGACTGTTACACCCAGTAATAATATAGTCCCGAGCCAGTTCCAGTGGATACCCGTCGGCCAAAAGTTGCGCGATGGCCACAGGATCTGAAACGAATTTCAGCTTGCCTTTCAAAGACTTGGCCAGCCTGGTGGCAGCTAACAAGTACTCATACGGACTGTTTTCGCTGACACGGATAACCAGATCCTCAGCGGTCATACCAACTTTTTCTTCAGCCGCCATCAGCAAATAGGTCAACTCGTTAACCGCACAGTTTCCCTCCCGGTCTTGACCGCCCAAGGTAATATTTACTGCCTGGGGGAAGCCAGCGAAGCATGTAGCGGTATCATGATCGTCTAAAGTGACGGTTCCGTTCACCTTTACAAACCATAGCTCCAGCAATTCCTGGGCCTTCTCCCGCGTGATGCGCCCAGCTGCTCTGTCTCGCAGATAAAAGTCAATGAGATACTGATCCGGCCGGCCGAGAGTCATCCCGTGACCCCAGCTCTCAATGATAAGGGCTACCCAGGTCATATAGACCGATTGAACTGCCTCATGAAAGGTTTCCGCGCTCTGCCAGGGCACTTTTGCGCAAATCCGGGCAATTTCCTTCAGCTCTGTTTGACGAACGGGATCACGTTCCTCTTCCGCCATCCTTCTGGCCAGAGCCGCATAGCGCAGGCTAAACCTGCGCACCGCATCTAACGAAATGCTCATAGCAGTGTAATAGTGGTATTTATCTAGGTTTTTGATTTGGTACAGATCTAGGGCGTCCCTCCGTTTAAGCACCTCCTCATAGCGGGCTTGCAAGCCTTGCCGCAGAATCATGCCATAGTCTACAGCCACATGGCAAGGATAAAAGCCGTTGCTACTGAAGGTAACCCCTCCGATAAATCCGCTCTGATACAGCTCAAGAATGGACTTTGGAATCCGCTTCTTCCAACGGTCGTAAGCCGATTTTCCTTTCCAATAAGGTAATAACGCGAGCAATTCTTCTTTTTCCCGAGCCGATGGCGGCTGAAAGCGATCCCATTGGCGCACTGACATGTCATCAACTTCTTCTCGCAGCCATTGCGCATTTAACTCAGGCAAAACTGCTCCACCGCGGGCTTTGCTGCATGGACAACCAACGATAAGTTCACCATCGTAGATCTGTATGCTCATATGATCTAATGTCTTAGCAAAGGCTTTAGCCTGACGCAGGCAGGGCGGTTCTCCTTCTGTCTCTTGGTATGAGTTTGTATAGTATCTCTCCCGTTCTATGCAAATTTCCGGCAGGGTAAAAATTCGTTCCGCACACTTGGCCACACGAGCGGTACTTCCCTTTTGCGCTCTCAAATGATATTCTCCTTCCTATTTCATTACAAAATTTGGATTATGCCAATCCTTGCACCGACAGAAAACATGTGATATACTCTTTTTTGTTCACAAAATGGAGAGGAGCGGCACGATGGACAAGCAAGAATTTATTCAAAAGATGAAAGACCAACCTTTTTCTGTCCTCAGTGATTTGGTCTACCAATACATCGTAGATGCCATCGTCGAGATCCGCTTTCCCCCTGGCTCCAAAATCAATACCAAGCGCCTATCAGAAGAACTGGGCATCAGTCGGACTCCCATACGCACTGCTTTGGAGCGTCTTGTGGAGCAAAAACTGGTGGAGCAGGTAGGTGAGAAGGGATTCCGGGTATGTCAAATAGACTGGAAAGACTGTATGGCTCTTTATGACATCCGGGAAATGATTGAAAGCAATGCTGCTTACATCGCCGCCAATACCATTACCGAAGCCCAACTGGAACAATTGAGGTTCTCTATCCTTGCCGCTAAAAAGGCTCGGGCCAACAGTGACATTCTGGCTCTTTTTGAGGCTAACAACCGTTTTCACGATGTTATTGTTTTATCTACCGGCAATAACTATCTGATCGACATGTATGAGTCTTTAAAGACCTGGATCCATCGATATCAACACTCTCTCATCGCGGCTCAGAAGTACGATATCAATATCGACCGGCAGACATCAATAGATCGGCATGTTGTTATCTATCGTGCTATTAAGAGTCGGTACTCTATGGTAGCTAAAGCAGAGATGAAGGATTATCTGCACCATATTTATCGGGTTCTATTTGATGGCGGACTGGTCACCCGTTCCCCGATTGGAAGTGAGGATTGACAAATGGAGCAGAATGATTCCACGCTGTTTGTTTCTTCTCGGGACGCCGCCGGGCTGAACCAGCGGGTCTATGAACATATCCTCCGACAAATTATCGAGGTGCAGATTGAACCCGGCGAGCGTATTAATGTCACCAAAATCGCTGAACAGCTGCAGATCAGTCGCACACCTATACGCTCCGCAATGGATCAGCTGGTCAAAGACGGGCTAATCAAACGAGTCAGCGACCGCGGCTACCAAGTCACCCCTATTAATATGGCTGACTGCTTCAATCTGTGTGATGCCCGTAAGATCTTGGAGGGCACAGCCGCTGTTATGGCTGCCAGTAATATCACGTCTCCTGAGTTGGAGATTTTGGAGCACAGTATTGCCGGAGCCAAAGAATGTCTTGCCTGTCAAGACTATGACGCCTTTGCTGAGCAGGATACCATTTTCCATGAGACCCTGTTGCGAGCGGCAGGCAACCGCTATCTTCTGCAGGTCTACGATACACTTAAAATTCGTATCAACCGTTATCGCTACATCATTTCAACCTATTGCCGCAGTTCCGCTGAACAGGATACAAGCCACGCAATCGCCAAGCATCTCTGTATCTTTCGTGCCATTAAGAACCGCTATAGCTCTGTTGCGCAAAACGAGATGGAAGAACACATCGCATACACTTATCGCACCTTGTTCGATTTAGGCTATTTCATACGGAAAAATGGCCTTGAGTAATTTTTGTTTCTGAGCCCCGGACTTAGCAGTCACTCTGCTTCGTCCGGGGCTTGACTCTTTCTTATAGCACAGCCTTAACTTCTTTCACCAGACAGCGATAGGAAGAGAGCATCAGATTCACATCGATTGCACTGGCACAGCCATGAAAGCCCATCTTAATAAAGCGCTCTGCTAAAGTGGTATCCGGCGCGAAAGCCAAACAGAATTTTCCGGCCGCTTTACAGGCGGCCACTACTCTCTCAAAAGCGGCGTTAACCTCCGGATCATCAAAAGCTCCTGGTTTTCCCAGCGCAATAGATAGATCACACGGCCCAACGAAGATACCGTCTACTCCTTCTAGGGCGGCGATCTCCTCTATAGCTTCTAGACAACCTCGTGTCTCACACATAGGGATCATCAAAGTCTCTCGATTGTGCAGCGCCCAATGCTCAGGTAGAGGCAGCGTGTTCAGGCCAAAGTCAGACCCGCGCGCCATAGCCATGCCCCGGTTTCCAATAGGTGGATATTTGCTGTATTCCACCAGCTTTTTGACGTCCTCTATACCACCTACAGCGGGAACGATCAACCCCTTTGCCCCTAGATCGAGCAACTTAAGTACAGAGGATCTGGAGATCTCTTTAATGCGTACAAAAGGAGTCAAATCACGTGCCTCCGCTGCGCGGATCATGTCAGCTGCTGTCTCAACGGCGATCGGAGCATGTTCCTTGTCAATAATCACATAATCCATCCCAGACAGTCCAATGGCCTCCATCACCAATGCACTCCCACTGTGAAAAAATGTTCCCAGGATCCGTTCACCCTGATTTAGCTTTTCCAATGCCAGATTTTTTTTCATGTTCCTCACCTGTCCTTTCAAAAAATTGAATCATAATATCCTCGATTAAACTCTGGCCCTATTTTAAAAGTTATGATGGATATGTGTCAATTTGTAAGCACTGTTTCAAAAATCACGCAAAAATGGTTTTTCACGCATTGCAAAATACAAATATCCAGGTACGAAACGTTAGAAGATTTCCGTAAAATTAGCAAAACCATTTTTGGCTTTTGACCGGCCTAAACGTCTTTAAGAAAAACACTAGCGCTGAAAAAGGTGAAAAAGCGCACAAGTTTTGACCCCTATTCCCCCGACATTTTATAATAAAGCCACATGGAATCTTCCAACTCTAAAGTTGCAGAAAGGATGATATGATGGCCGCCAATGAACGTGTTTCTCGCCTGAGAGAACGTATGCTGGTCACACCCGCCATCTGTGTGGAGCGCGCTTATTACATGACAAAATCCTATCAAAAAACAGAAAATCTGCCCACTATTCTGCGCCGAGCTCATGCTCTGGCCGATATTCTTGACCATATGACTATTCGTATCGAGGAGGGCGAACTGATTGCTGGCTGGCAGACCAGCAAAGAGCGGGGTGGTGCCCTGCTTATTGAGATGCGCTGTGATTGGATTATGGATGAGTTGGACTCGGTTCAGTGCCGTGAGTGGGATAAATACCAACCCTTGAGCGAAGAAGAAAAGGCGATGATTCGGGAGATCGTACCATATTGGCAAGGGAAAACATTATCTGACTACTGGCTCGGTGCCGTGCCCCACTGGGCCGCTAAGCTGGAGAATGTGCTCCAAACTGGCGGCTTCTGCCGCAACGGCCACCATCAAGCCCACTCTGTAGGTGACTACGAATCCATTTTAAAGTATGGCCTGCGTGCGACACTGGATCTGGTGGAGAAAAAGCTGTCTTCCATAGACCCGTTTTCGCCGGAGGACTTAGATCGCTACCATTTTTATCAGAGTGTCAAGATCGTTCAGGAAGCTGTGATCCGTCATGCACATCGCTACGCTGATTTAGGCGAGAAGATGGCCAATGAGGAGCCTGATCCCGTGCGTAGAGCAGAGCTGAAGGAGCTTGCGGCTAACTGCCGGCACGTCCCCGAACATCCTGCGCGCACCTTTCGCGAGGCCATTCAGTCTATCTGGCTGGTTTTTGTTCCCCTGATGATTGAATGCTGGGGTGCCGGCATGTCACTTGGTCGCGTTGATCAGTATCTGCTACCCTTTTATCAGGCAGATTTGGCTGCTGGGCGCATTACCCGGGATGAGGCATTGGAGCTGGCCTCGCTGCTGTTAATCAAGCTCAATGCCGCCATCAATCTGCAGGAAGGCTTCCTCAGCGTGGCCTTTTCCGGTTATCCGGTCATGCAAGGGCTGACTATCGGCGGTATTACGCCCGATGGGCGCGATGCCGTCAACGAGCTGACGTACCTATTCTTGGATGCCGAAGCAGACGTAGGCCTCACCGCCGAAGATGTGGTAGTGCGCATCAGCCGCTATAATCCGGAGAAGTTCGTCATACGCGCCTGTGAAGTGGCACGGGATCTTCATGGCAAGCTGAAGTTTGTCTCAGACGACACCTCCATCCCTTCTCTTCTTCAGATGGGCACCCCTCTGGAAGACGCTCGGGACTATGTTTCTGTGGGTTGCCATAACCCCTCCATCCCTTATCGCGCCCACGACCCCAACGGCAACGTGGTCAACTGCGGCCTGATGATTGAACTTGCCTTAAACAATGGCGTGTTCCGTCAGACGGGCGAACGTATCGGCGCTGAAACCGGGGATCCCCGTAGCTTTACCTCTTTTGATCAGGTGCGCGAGGCCTTTATGATCCAGTTCCGTTACCTAATGCGCGCCACGTTCATTTTTAAAAATGCCGATATGCAGATGTTTGGCGAACACTCAGCCTGCCCCCTGCTCTCCTCTGTCTATCCGGTATGTTTGGAAAAAGGGATTGACATCTATCAAGGCGGTACCTTCCCCCAGCTTAGCCACACTACCGGTTTGGGCTGCCTAGCAGACGTCGGAGATAGTCTGGCCGCCATCAAAAAGGTCGTTTTCGATGACAAAAAGATCACCATGGCTCAATTGTGTGATGCTCTGGACGCCAATTTCGAGGGCTTTGATGATGTGCGCCGCCTGTTGAAACAGGCTCCCAAATTTGGAAATGACGACGATTATGTAGATCTGCTTCTGAGGGATGTGCTGCGGGAGATGTGCCATTATATTAAGCAGTTCAAGACCTATAAAAATGCACGCAACTCCTGCTCCAGCATCACCATGACCGCAAATATCCCCTATGGCGCCATCCTGGGCGCTACCCCGGATGGTCGAAAGGCCGGTGAGCCCCTGGCCGAGGGTGGAATCTCTCCACACCAGGGCCGCAATGTATCAGGAGTCACCTCTACCTTCCGCTCCGTGGCTAAGTTAGATCAGGAGTTACTGGCCAATGGCAGTATTTTGAATATACGCGTCTCACCCGAACTCTGCAAAAATGAGAATGGGTTGCGCAATTTTGCTTTGATGTTGCGCACCTTCTGTGAAAATGGAGGCAACTTGGTACAGTTTAACTTCACTAGTAACGAAATGCTCCGTGAAGCCCAGAAATTCCCCGAAAAATACAAGGATCTTCTCGTTCGCGTCGCCACATACAGCGCTTACTTCACCGAACTGTCCCCTGCGTTGCAGAACAACATCATTGAGCGTAGCGAGCTGCACTGAGGGAGGCCTTTTGATGAGTCACGAAGCTCTTGTTTTTCATATTATTCATGGTTCCTTTGTAGACGGCTATGGTATTCGGAGTACGGTGTTTCTGAAGGGGTGCCCATTAAAGTGTATTTGGTGCTGTAATCCGGAAGGGCAATCTTTTCAGCCAGAACTGAAAGTCAATCGAGGTCAATGCAATGGCTGTGGCAACTGCCTGAACACCTGCTCCCGGAATGCATTATCCCTTGTGGGCGGTCTTGTGCAGATTAACCGCGATATCTGCGATGGATGCATGGAGTGTGTGGAACATTGTTATACCAGCGCCCTGGAGCCCTTCGGTGTTCGTTACACAGCTCACGAAATTTTTGAGATCGTTCGAAGCGACGAAATGTTTTACAAAAGCACAGGAGGCGGCATCACAATCGGCGGTGGCGAATGTACCTGTTATCCCGACTTCATGTTGGAGTTAACCCAACTCTGCCACAATTCCGGAATCCATGTGGCGGTGGATACCTGCGGTTACACCACTTCGTCTAAGGCATTGGAGGTTCTGAAGGCCGCCGATCTGCTCTTGTTTGATATCAAAGGTATTGATCCCATGCGTCATAAAAAAAACACCGGAAAATCCAACGAGGTCATTCTTCAAAATCTGCATTTGCTTAGCGAGATGCGCAAGCCCATGATTATCCGCGTCCCGGTCATACCTGGATACAATGACTCAGACGAGGAGCTGAATGGCATCGCTGACCTTCTGTCCACTTTGAAGTCGGTGGAACGGGTGGATATTCTGCCGGAACATGAGTTCGGCCGTATTAAATACGAACAGTTGGATTTGGAATACAGGCTAAAGCCCTGTCCCGTCAGCGCCGAACGACAGGATGCTATTCGTGTCATGTTTGAAGCCAAAGGTTTTCATACCCAGATTGGCGGTTAGCAATCCCCATATAGGTAAACTTATCTACACCATTTTCCCCCTTTGCACAGGCAGACACAAAATCAGCAGGGCCTACAGTCCCTTACTTTAACCTGGTTAGTATCTGTGATTGCACCTGCACCGTGACGTTTGTAGAGCTATTAGATCTACTGGTTCATTGTCATTATTTATTTAAGGAGGGTCTATCATGAATAAAAAGCCTATCTTGTTTGACACCCACGAAACAGAGCCGGACACCAGTCGCCCCGGCGGTCGCAGTTGGATCTTCCAGGGTTCAAAGCTACTCACCATGCAATATTCTGAGATTTTTTCTAGCCCTGAAAGTATGACCCACACCCACGATGATTACGAACAGATCATTATGATTTTAGCTGGCAAGGCCAATTTCTGGTGTGGCGACGAGTATTATGAGCTTTCCGAGGGCTGCATTATGGTGGTTCCTCCCCATGTTCCCCACGGCATTCAACAGCGCACGGACAGCTCTGTCGATTTGAAAATTTTGGAGATTTTCTGCCCCGCCGATCCGGGCCGTCCGCAGAGCCCAAAAATTCGCGATTTAGGGCATTTTAATTGGTAGAACCTCTAAAGGCAATGTTCAGAATACCACTTTTTTTAATGTAGAACTTATCTAAAACTACCAAGTAAAGATAGTTAGAAACGGAGCATCTGCTGATATAGCAGTCGCTCCGTTTTTCTGTCAAGGATATCTGGAGAGTTGTAAGCACACCTGCTGCCCCCCTACAGAAAGTCTTTGGCCTGTCCGGCTTTCCTTCGAACAATATCTATACCTATATATCCTGTATAGGATATCACCAATTGTTATAGTCCTCCTTACTGACCTTCCCAGACTCCAGTTTTGCCGCCTGCTGCCACTGCACTTTCAAAGCCTTGCTCAATTCCTTGACATAGCGATCCCTTAGCTTATCCTTTACTCGGAAGCCGACCTTTCCCTTGCCCCATTTCATTTTTAGGTGGAATATCTAAAATATAGGTGATTTTTCTGTAAAGCCGACCTTAGATGTTCGAAACCTGCTTTACAATAAAATGGCTCGTGCAAATAGGATGGGCTAGGTGTTCCTTTGTACACTTCTTCATCATTGCCTGTACTATAAAACCTTAATTCCCTGTAACAGGCATATTTTTACATAACAGTGGCTGACCACGCAGGCTGTTTGATCCATAACAGTCTTTCGCGTACAACGGATGCCTCCCCGGCCTTGCTGCTATGATTCGAGCAGAGGGATTTCAACTGAACTGTGATAAAATTGCATAGCATCTTGGTCGGGGTACTCAGCGAGGGAATAGCCTCTCGTTGGCTTTCTACCTACGATTACCTATGTCCATTTCTTCCTCCATCTCTCTCTTCCCTATTTTCTGTGCCCTTAGTGGTGGGGCAGGTGGATGATGTCGTCGTATGGCCCGCTCATGCCTGATGCCCTCCGATCGTCTAGTTACGCTCCCTGGCGGTGGCCCTCTCCTCCAGATTCAACCGCTTGAGGATGGCGTTCTTGCCGTAGCGCTTCTTGATGCCCAGCATGGCCTCCTGGAGCTTCCGCTCCCGAGCGTGGGCGGCCTGATCCGCCTGCTCCCGCTTCTCCCTCTCGGCATAGTCGGTGAACAGGGCCAGCTGCTCCGCCTCGTGCCCCTTCGGCGCCTCCCCCCTCGTCCAGCAATTTGTTGGCGCTGATGCTCAGGCGGCGAACCAGCAGGTTTCGGTCCACAATCCGGTCGTAGAGCTCCGCTGCCGCCCGCTGGAGATCGTTAGCCGAGGAGGTGTAGGGAGGAAAGTTCTCCGTCCCCATGGCGTGCTTGGGGATCTTCCGCCCATAGCGGTCGGTGGTCACCAGGTCCTTGTCCACCAGCTCCAGCGCCAGGGCGTCCGCCATCTCCCGCACCACCAGCCGGGCCTTGTCAAAGTCATAGGGGCACTGGAGCACCTGGCCGGAGACGATGCTCTTATGCTCCGGCCTGTATGCCTTCACGTCCGCGATGGTGCAGGGCTCCCAGCCCCAGGCGTGGTCGATCAGAATCTCCGCGTTGACCCCGAACAGCTTGTAGAGCAGCTCTTCGTTGTGATAGTCCGTGGGCCTGCCGATGGAACAGCGGGCGATGTCCCCCATGGTGTACAGCCGGTGGGCCTCCAGCTTGGCGGCATACCCCCTGCCCACCCGCCAGAAGTCGGTGAGGGGGCGATGGTCCCAGAGCGTCCGGCGGTAGCTCATCTCGTCCAGCTCCGCAATGCGGACGCCGTTCTCATCCGCCGGGACGTGCTTGGCCCCGATGTCCATGGCGATCTTGGCCAGGTACAGGTTGGTGCCGATGCCCGCCGCGGCGGTGATGCCGGTGATCCTGAGAATGTCCAGGAGCATCGTCCGGGTCAGCTCCCGGGCCGTCACAAAGTCCGTCTATTGTTCCCATTCCAGTGCGGTGTCTATCTTCTCCTTTCAACGACTATCGAAGTCTTAGCTGTCCCGACTCCAGTCGACTACGTCTGCCTTCTCTCCGAAGATTTTGCCGTAGAGCGCTTTGCGGCTGTGGGTGATCGGCTACCACTCACAAGGTTCCTGTTCCCAGCTCTCCGTCCACAAGTGCGAATCGGAGGCGTTCTCATCCATGGAGAAGCCGTCCACCTCTTTCTTGAGTAGGGGCAGAAAACCCACCCCGACAATCCATCTGACGAACTCTTCTCGGCTTTACATACGGTACTTGGAGCGCCCCAATCCAAGTTTACATAATTTATATGCCGTCTTCTATCGCTATCGTACCGCCTCCCCGGAGTTTTCTAGGCTGACTATAGCACGTTGTTCCATTTGCGCTATAACAACAAAGTTTCTTAGGACAGAAAACCGCAGCGGAAAAGGCAGTAGTGCCACGCTCTTCACCTTCCTCGACTGTCTTTGCTACGGGAGTATTTCCTGCACAGATGGCCTTGGGGTATCTTCCAGTGTTGCTTCAATCCTCCTCTCCAGGGTCTCTCGTTAGCGAACGTATTCTGCTTTCAGATTTTTCTACCAGTTATTGTTCGGCGGCATACTTTTCTCCATTTGAAAGAGACTATCTGTAACACTCTGATCTGGGAGGAAGCGTATGGCATCACTGTGGGAACAGACCTGGGAGGAACCTGGCTTTCCGGCCCTGGAGGGCGATCTGAGCACCGATGTGCTGATCATCGGCGGCGGCATGGCGGGGGTTTTGTGCGCGTATTTCCTGCACCACGCCGGAGTCCCCTATGTGCTGGTGGAGGCCAAAACCCTGTGCAGCGGCATCACCCGAAACACCACCGCCAAAATCACCAGCCAGCACGGGCTGATCTATGACAAGCTCATCCGGAAGTTCGGCGTGGACCGCGCCAGGCAGTATCTCTCCGCACAGGAGGCCGCCCTGCAGAAGTACCGGGAGCTGTGTCAAACAGTAGACTGCGGATTTGAGGAGAAGGACGCCTATGTCTATTCTATGGATGATCGGCAAAAGATCGAGCAGGAGCTGAACGCCCTGGAAAAGCTGGGCTTCCCCGGGGAATTTTCCGGACAGCTCCCCCTTCCCTTTCCTGTGGCCGGCGCGGTCAAATTTCCCCGTCAGGCGCAGTTTCATCCGTTGAAGTTCGTCTCCGCCATCACAGAGGGGCTGCACATCTATGAGCATACGACGGTGCGGGAGCTGGCCGGCACCACGGCCAGCACGGATCGCGGAAAAATCCGGGCCAAAAAGATCATCGTGACCACCCATTTCCCCTTTCTGAACAAGCACGGCAGCTATTTTCTGAAGCTATACCAGCACCGCTCCTATGTCATCGCTCTGGAAAACGCCCCGGATGTGGGCGGCATGTATGTGGACGAGTCCCGAACCGGCTTGTCCTTCCGCAATTACGGGAACCTGCTGCTGATCGGGGGTGGTGGCCACCGCACAGGAAAGCAGGGCGGTGGCTGGCGGAAGCTGCGGGCGTTTGCCGGACGGCACTACCCCCATGCCGCCGAGAAATTCCACTGGGCCACCCAGGACTGCATGAGCCTGGACGGCGTCCCCTATATCGGCCCCTACTCCGCCTCCACGACTGACCTGTACGTCGCCACCGGCTTCAACAAGTGGGGGATGACCTCCTCCATGGTGTCCGCCATGCTCCTGTGCGACCTGGTTCAGGGCAGGGAGAGTCCCTACAGCGAAGTGTTCTCCCCTTCCCGGAGTATTCTCCATCGCCAGCTGGCCGCCAATGGGATGGAGGCGGTGGTCAACCTGCTGACACCCACCTCGAGACGCTGCCCCCACATGGGCTGTGCACTGAAGTGGAATGCGCAGGAGCACACCTGGGACTGTCCCTGCCACGGCTCCCGCTTTACAGAGGATGGGCAGCTGCTCGACAACCCGGCAGCTAGGGATCTGAACCTCGGGGTGAGGGAGTAAGCCGCCCTTCTTCCGCCCGGTTTTCAGAATAGGGGATTCACATTTTATTGATGGCAGAACAGATAAATGGCCGCTTATCTTTTTGTCGACTTTGCCATTTACAATAACCGTGGTGATTCTTGACGCTATTTGTAGTTTTTAGAAAACCCGGAAAGCCTTGTTCCACAAGGCTTTCCGGGTTTTCTTACATTAGCTCTGGCGCGATACCATTGCAAAATCTGGCACCAATTCTATCTCAGCTATCAAATGCGCTAAATAGTAGCGACCAATGTTAAAAGTATATTTGATATTTCCGCATTTGCTCAAACAGCACTTGCTCTACTCTTCGGTAAATCTTCTCGCCATACAACTCTGTCACGAATTTCAATTCCTTGGATATCTCCTTTCTGGAAAAGGAGAGTTTTAACTGCATTCCGTATAACTCCTCAGCAGCTTCGACCTGCACATCGAAATCCAAATCAAAGGGCTTGGCCTGAACGCGCCTGATGTAATCATAAACATCCTTGTCCAAAGGATAATCATTGATGTCTGACAACAGGGCCAAGCCATTATCAAAAATCGGACAGAGGCGAAATTCCTTCGTCTTCTCATTTCGGATAACAGCCAGATTGTTGGTATGCCGGTCCTCGTTGAGAAAGAAGGCGTCCAATTCCAGCAGCAGTGTCAGATACGCTCCAATATCGGTTAGGCCAGTGGTTTGCTCAATGAAGTCCACCGTATAGCGAATCCGTTCCTGCGGTTCGTTTATCTCGCCAAGCGCTGCTGCCAGGCCTCGACCTTTATAGGCACGGTGTAGCCGCTCAAATGGCACCAACATCTCATCTTTTCTCCGAAAGTTTTTGCTGGCACAACCAGGAATTTCCTTTCCCTGATATTGAATCAGCACAGGCTTATATTCTACAAAGTTGGGCACATTGGACTGTTTCAGCAACTGTGATACCAAGACTTCAGCCAGCGCTTCATAACCCATGTGGTCAGCTTTGTACCACTTGCCATTCATCTGCCACTTCGGCTGGTCGCCCTTCGAAGTGTATCCTTGGATCGGTTCCTGCTCAACCGCATCAAGATTGATGATGTCCATAGGCCGCTCCTTCCACCGGATAATAATTGAACTTCAGCCACATATCATCCTCAGCTGTCCGCCCCCTCGTTTTTTCTATAATCTGCAAAGGATCATAAGATGTTAGCTGAAGCTCCTTCAATATTTTCTTGGCATTGCCGCGAGTAGCAGGAAAACAGCGATCCTTCAAAAACATCTCAAAGTCATTCCAGGTAGGATTTTCAATGATGCCGAACGCGCGGTGAAGCATGTCCTTCGTTTTATTCTGAACCATGACTCTTTGATTCAGAAAATCCACATCAATAATTGTGCAGGGATGCTGTTGATACATATAAGTCATGCGCAATGTATAGCCTTCCGCCGGTTTTTTATTGAGATACTTCCCAATTACCTGCCGGGAGGTTTGGAATCGCTCCGCCACTTCGTTTACTGTCATTCCATCTTCAATCAAGCGGCGGATCGTTTTCGCATCTCCCGAAGTGAATTTCTTCTTTCGGCCTGCATTTCGGGGATTCCTTTCTTTGCATGTCCGAGCAATTTTTGTTAATTCATTTACGTCATCCGTTCCAAACAGATCCACACATAATTTGCGATAATCCACATCCACTATAGCCACCCCTCTCTTTAAATTATATGTAATTATTTTAATTTAATTCCATTATAACAAAACTATTATTGTTGTCAACTGCATTCGTGATTTTTGATGAATAGCCGCTTATCTTTTTGTCGATTTCGCCATTTACAATAACTGCGGCGATTCTTGACGCTATTTGTAATTTTTTGTAATCCCGGAAAACCTTGTCCCACAAGGCTTTCCGGGTTCACTTACATTAGCTCCGGCGCGATACATAGGAGCGGGAGATGCCGCACTGGGCCGCGATCTCCCGCTGGGTCAGGGGCGGGCGGGCATTCAGGCCGTACCGGAGGGTGATGATCATGGCCTCCCGCTCGTCCAGGCATCGCTTGACGCACCGGCGCACCTTGGCGCAGGAGTCACGGGCATCCAGCTCCTCCAGCATATTGTCGTCCACGCTGATGGTGTCCATCAGCGACAGGGAGTTGCCGTCCCCATCCCCGTCAATGGAATCCGACAGGGAGACCTCCCCCTGCAGCTTCCGCTGGGCGCGGAAGTGCATCAGGATCTCGTTTTCGATACAGCGGGAGGCATAGGTGGCCAGGCGCACGTTCTTGTCCGGCTTGAAGGTGCTGATCCCCTTGATCAGTCCGATGGTGCCGATGGAGATCAGATCGTCCTGATCCCCGTTGGGCGTATAGTACTTTTTCATAATGTGCGCCACCAGGCGCAGGTTGTGCTCGATGAGGATGTTCCGGGCCTCCAGATCACCCTGCGCCATCCGCTCCAGGTACATCCGCTCCTCCTCCGCTTTCAGCGGACGGGGGAAGGAGCCGCTTCCCCCGCCGGAGAGGCGCAGGGTGAAGAACAGGCTGTTGAGCATCAGCAAAATCCACGCAGTGAACATTTGTCACACCTCCATAGTTCCACTCTATTCCGCCCGCGTCTGTCCCTATGTCAACGATCCTGTTCCATGCGGGCTTCCCCTGCGGAACGTGAACGAAATTGACGGTTTTTCCCCCATTGCTTTTAGTGGAACTGCTAAATTTTTAAAAATCGCTCCCTCTATATTTACGAACCGCTGCCAGAAGGCTATAATTTATCGTGGTCGGAAATGAGCAAAATTTTTCGAAAATTTGACCGCGGAGTCAGATTTGGGGGAGCATTGTGAATATTGCGAATATAGTCGCCATGTTTGGCGCCATCGCCACGTTCCTGTTTGGTATGTCCACCATGACGGACGGCCTGGAGAAGCTCTCCAGCGGCCGGCTGGAGCATATCCTGGAGCGTCTTACCAGCAACGTATTCAAAGGGGTCCTTCTGGGGGCCGTCGTCACCGGGCTGATCCAGAGCTCCGCCGCCACCACCGTCATGTGCGTCGGTTTCGTCAACGCGGGCATCATGAAGCTGGAGCAGACGGTGGGCATCATCATGGGCGCCAATATCGGCACCACCGTCACCGCGCAGTTGCTGCGCCTGGGCGATATCGACGCGGACAACATCGTGATGATGTTCCTGCAGCCCTCCTTCCTGGGGCCCATTCTGGCGGTTGTGGGCATCATCTTCTACATGTTCATCAAGGGCGGGCACAAGCGCATTGTGGGCCAGATCGTGCTGGGCCTGGGCCTGCTGTTCATCGGCATGAACACCATGTCCTCCGCCGTGGAGCCGCTGAAGAATCTTCCGGAGTTCCAGTCGGTGTTTACCGCCTTCTCCAATCCCCTTCTGGGCGTAGCCGTGGGAGCGGCGGTCACCGCCCTGCTCCAGAGCTCCTCCGCCTCTATGGGCATACTCCAGGCCATCAGCACCACCGGCGTGGTTTCCTTCAACATCGCCATGCCGCTGATTATGGGCCAGAACATCGGCACCTGCATCACCGCGCTCATCTCGTCGGTGGGCGCTTCCAAAAATGCCAAGCGGACCGCCATGATTCACCTCTTTTTCAACATCATCGGCTCGGTCTTTTTTCTGGTGGTTCTGTACGCGGGCAACGCCCTGTTTCGCTTTCCGTTCTGGGAAAACACCATGGACATGGGCTCTATCGCCAACCTCCACCTGGCGTTCAACATCGCCTGTACTGCCCTGCTTCTTCCCTTCCACCGCCAGCTCGTCAAGCTGGTCAAGGCGGTGGTGCCCGGCGACGCGGAGGAGCGGGAGCTGTCCGTGCTGGACGACCGTTTCCTGTCCTCCCCCTCCCTGGCGCTGGAGCGGGCCCACGATGCGGTGGTGCAGATGAGCGAGTTCGCCCGGGACAACTACCGGCTGGCTGTGGAGCTCATCTGGAAATTTGACGCCAAGAAGCTGGAGCGGCTCAACGAAACCGAGGTGGCGCTGGACAAGCTGGAGGGTCTGCTGGACAACTATCTGGTCAAGCTCACCGACCGGGCGCTGACCGCCGAGGAGAGCACCCGGGTGTCCGAGCTGCTGCACACCCTGTCCGACTTTGAGCGCATCGGCGATTACGCCGTCAACGTCTCGGAGAGTGCGGTCGTCCTCCACGACCGGAACATTACCTTCTCCCCCCAGGCCCGGGCCGAGCTTGAGAGGCTCACCGCGGCGGTGGGAGAGACGCTGGACAAGACGGTAGCCTGCTACCAGAGCCGCCAGCGCACCCTGGCTGTCCAGGTGGAGCCGCTGGAGGAGGTTGTAGATCTGATCGCCGCCACCCTGAAAAACCGCCATGTGGAGCGCCTTAAGGCCGGTGAGTGCACCATCGAGCTGGGCACCCAGTTCCTGGAGCTGCTGATCAATCTGGAGCGCATGTCCGACCACTGTTCCAACGTGGCTCTGCACATCCTGCGCCAGACCTCCTCGCCCGACGACAAGGTGCGCATCGACTCCCACGCCTATATGCACGAGCTGCATCACGGCGGTTTCAACCAGGAGTTTGACGACCTCTTTCAGGAGTACCGGACAAAATACTTCCAGCCCATTGCCGGGGACCCGGAGCGCGTTTGATAAAAAAGTACCCCCTGCCGCATGCGGCAGGGGGTACTTTTTGCTATTCATAAGCATAGCAAAGTTGGCCATGCGCCGCTTACCGCGGCACGGCCATGCGATTACGGGACGGCCCGCATGCGCAAACACTTCATGCACCTGAGCTTTTGCATTTTTTCGTGGTGCGCCCTGTTGGAGTGTTATACGCCTTCACCGGTCACGTCGCAGAACTCCGGCTCCTCCCCCAGCGCGAACTGGAGGGGGCGGTCTCCCTTCAGCAGGCGTGAGAGCTCCACATAGCGCACCCGGCTGTTCCGGTAAGTGAGCCAGTAGAAGCGCATGGACTCGGCGCAGAGGACGGAGGAATACACCGTGTAGTCATAGGGCACCACGCCCCGGTCGTGGGGGGTGATCTCCCCCGGCCCGGTGAGCTCCACCGCACCCAGAGGAAAGGCGGCGCTGTGGAGCAGGCGGAACAGAAGGGACACCCCCTCCGCTTCGTCCCCGCCCTTGACCGCGTGCTCCCGGAGG
>ERZ791605.285-NODE-285-length-40384-cov-13.167225_pt1 | contig 40384 bp, 25 predicted proteins | sample MGYA00509965_ERZ791605 | MGnify/ENA primary metagenome ERZ791605 (study PRJEB30046, sample SAMN00791923) | human gut metagenome | study: EMG produced TPA metagenomics assembly of the A metagenome-wide association study of gut microbiota in type 2... | reverse complement strand
ATACTCCGAACGATGCAATTCGAAGATTCCCTCTACATTCTCCCAACGTTCTAAAGCTGACTTTTGTGTTTGCGTTTCCGTATTCTTCCGGCGTATGATTGCTTCGGTATCCACCGGAATACCTGTTACGGCCATAATCCCGCGCGATATCCATTCACTTTGATTGTAGCCACGTATCTGCTGTTTCTTCTTATGCAAAGGGATGGGAATGATTACATCAACTCCATGAAAGAAGTCGGAAGCCTGCAATTCGGATGCCATATATCGTCCCATAATAGCACCAATTTCTTTTTGTCCTCCATATTTGAGTTGGTGGAGAACTTGCCGAAAATCACTTCCTTTGCGATAAAAGAAAAAAGAAGTGGCACGTTCCAGAGGAAACTTACCCCAAAAGAGTTTTTCTACCGGATTGTCTTTCCGAAGATGATAATCGGTACGAGGCAAGTTTATATTGCACATGGTGCAAATACACTCTTCTCCTTTAGCCAACGATCCGCCACAAACGACGCAGCAACGGGGAAACCAAAGGGACAAAAAAGAATAAAGCCAATCTTTTATAAGTAATGTGTGTTTCATAGTAGTAGCTATTTATACAATCGCAGCAGTCTTACATATCCAACGGAGGAACTTCTGCTAAGAGTTTCAAAAATAAAGGATGCAGGTATCCATTGGTTGCAATAATATGATGACCTTCTATAAAATGGTCGTCACCATAGAAATTAGTCACGCGACCGCCTGCTTCCAACACAATCAGGGCAGCCGCCGAATAATCCCACTTACCGATAAACGCTTCGGCCCATGCATCAAAACGACCATTAGCTATATAACAGATTGCAGCCGCAGCCGAACCGTTCATGCGAATGCCTCCCACGGCTCCATAAAGGTTATCAATCAGATGGAGAGCCGTCGGTTTATACTGATCATAATTATAAGGTAATTCAGTAAACACAAATGCATTCTTGATATCCCGGACATCCGAAACATGAATTTCCTCACCATTCATGAAAGCCTTTCCTCCTTTCCAGGCATAGAAACATTCATTCCGGCAGACTTCATACACAACTCCCAAAAGCAATTCGGTACGACTGCGCAGAGCGATGCATACACAATAAGGAGCCTCATCATGAATATAATTCGTAGTTCCATCCAACGGATCAATCACCCAGCAGTATGGTTCATCCTGATAAATAGCAGAGCCTTCTTCTGTTATGAATCCCGCTTCAGGCAGTAAAGCAGTTAGGGCTTTCACCACACACACTTCAGATTCTTTATCTACATAAGACACATAATCGTGTGCATGTTTTTCCACCACACGCTCACGACGAAAGTTCTTTCGTTCTTCTTTCAAAAAATGTCCAACTTCCGTAGCAATCCGGCATACATCAGCTGTAAGTTGTTTTAAATCCAACATTTATTATTCAAATTAAAAAGTGCTTCGAAGTTATAGCTTTTCCGGCAAAAAGCATAAAGGAAAATAATATTTTCGTGTTTGATACGCAAATTAATGAGATAACATCAAAACTATTATAACCAATATTTTAAAAAAACATCTAAAAACAAGGCCGACTCATTTTCTTTTATGAGCCGACCTTTCTTTACTTTTACATCAAAATATAAATGTATTGTTCTTTATTCCTTAATTTATAACAACATTACTTCTGAACCACAATTTTCAACTTACAGGTACGTCCATAGAGTAATGCCACACCATCATAAGTGAGTCCGGTTATGCCAGCTCCCGAGTAGGCTGGTCCCTGGCTTCCTACCACTCCTGTAGGAGTAGCTATTTTACATCCTCCGGCAACTAATGCATCCATATCGTTTGCGGCTTCAATAACATGAATGACACCGTATTTGCCCGCCGCAGTAACAAAGGCAATATAAGAACCGTCTTTTATCTGCAAACTACAAGGATCATTCGGATATCCATCAGACGCATTGACTCTTTGCATTAACATATCGGCACCTCCTTTAGCTATACTTTCCAATACATTCAACGCCTCAAAAGTCTTGACGTCCGAAGCCGCGTTCGCCATCATCACATCAATACCAAGATCAGTAACCTTATCATCAGGGATAAGGGTAAACAGCGTTTTGTTGGTAGCAACACCTGCCGGTTTGATCCAGTCATTCACATCGTAAGCTCGCCCTATCGGTCCTCCACTAATTCTTGACGCACTGACATAAGAGAAACCTCTGTTTTTAACGGCAACAAAGCTTGGATTTCTCCATATATTGATGAAAGCAAAGTCTACGCCGTTTGCCTTTGAGCCATATCCTTTAATTTCCTTCAGGCTTAATACATGCTTTTGCACACCTTGTACCATTATTCCCTCTATGGAGAAAATATAAGGTTGATCCGGTTCTGTTGAATGTTCCCATTCGGGTGCCATTTCGATATCGTTGAAAACAAGCGCAACATTATTGTCAACACCCTCAAGACCTTCGATATTGATAATCTTTTCCTCTTTCAACCCCTCTATATCTTCCACCACAATCTTGATTCCATTGGTCTCTTTATTGTCTACGACAGTTTTCAGGATAAATTCCATTTCCAACGGATTGCCTGATACCGGAATAGTCGTATATTCCTTCAGGTCACCCAGTACTTTATTACACAACGTATGTTTTATAGACTTAATGCCCACAGCTGAACGAATCACTACAGACAGAGAAACCTCTTCATTGGGTACTAAAACAGGGAAATCTGATGGTTCGGTGAATATCTGGGATGGAAGTTTGGTTATCTTTTTAATAGGTATTACCTTTTGTGCCGTTTTTGTCAAAACGTCCGTTGATGTTACCAGTATTCCGGCTGCTTCACGCGTATTGACCTTGACATTCAAGTCAAATTCAAGTGTCATATCAGTTTGCAGAGTATCTATCTTTAAACGTTGGCGTTCAGTCGCGTTTATCTCTTCATATTCTCCATTTTCATCCATCTTCAACAAGGTAGCATATATACTATGTATACCCACAGCAGAGAAACTTTTAGCAGATACAGTCACCGTCGAGTTATACTCCACCACATCTATTTCGGAAGGAGAAGTGAGTTCTACAGTAGGTGGCGGATACGCGTTGTCGTCCGAATAATCAGACTCACTATCACTACAATTTGTCAACAACAAACCCCATGGAAGGGCAAGTATCAGGATCATTATATTTTTGATATATTGCTTCATGACCGTTCATTTTTTATTTTAAAGATTCGATTTGTAATTGAAAACAATGTAAATCTCCGCTTACACTTGTTTCGGTTACCCCCCTAAAAGCCCATTTATGTGAAGTCAGGACAAATATACAATACTCGGAGTCTCTATTTCTATTTTCCACTTCTACGAAAGAATAGGTATCAGAAGTTAAGTTAGAAGTAATTGCCGACTCAAGATTAGGCAATAACGCACGTTTAACAGTGCCTACCAGAACCGTCTGTTCGTTTACCTTTTTCTTAAATACGTCAACAGCCGGAGCTATCAGGTCTTCACTGTTTAATGACACAGAACAGAAGAGCATATCTATTCCGTTCACTGCTTCTGTTTTTGTTTCAAGATATCTGCAATCGTTTTTTACTACATATTGTGTCATCTCGGAAATAGTAGAAGGAAAAAGCACAGTACTGCCGATTATCTTTTTTTCTCCGTCACTATAGCTGACAGGTACAAACACCGGCACTTTCTTGCTTTCTCTAGCAGTCTCCGTACCCGTATTTATGATTGCAGTTTGCCCATAGACAGCGTTCGTCCTGTCCAACAATGCCACTGAATGAACAGTGTTTCTGATAGATGACGCCACCTCTTTATAACTACAAGAGCTAAATAAATTTTGCTCTGACAAGTGTGCATAAACCAATACGTTAGTTGTTCTGAACCGGTTCCATTCCGGAATATCTTCTCCCTTGTTATCTTCATCACTACACGAAACGAACAGGCAAGAGATGATACATATAAATAGCAGATATAGATAGTTTGATTTCATATTTCATTCATTTTACAAATTCAACTTCAGCAAACAAAGCTCTGTGGTCAGATACTTCCGGATTAGATAGAACTTTAAACGACTTCACTTTCCACTTATTCTGTGGAAGTCCGAATATATAATCAATCTTGATTGTCGGCTGATCTGCGGGATAGGTGAATGTATCATCACAGATTCTCTGCCAGTTCTTCATTACCTCACAAATCACATTAGAGTCGGTCCGGGCATTAAAATCTCCCCCCAGCAGTGTCGGGGTATCTCCCGTACCAATCCGCTCATTAATCTGTTCGGCCATTGCGCTCCTTATCAGGTCTGTCGAATGATCCAGGTGAGTCGTTCCTATCCTGATTACGTCTGAAGTTCCCGGTTCCTGAATATCTACATATAATAGCGTCCGGGGTTCTTTGGCTCCGTCTATACCTTCAAAAGTTTTGTTATTGATATAAACAAAAGGATATTTTGAAAGGATAGCCACTCCATATTCTCCACCCCCAGTATCCATCGCTTTCCCGAATACAGAAAACAATCCCAACTCCGCAGCCAGTTGAGTGGTGAAATCCTGATTTTTGTTCCTTTTTGTGTTGTAATCTATCTCTTGCAACATTACAACATCCGGATTGTATTTCCTGATAAATACAGCATACTCCTTCACCGAGTAACCAGTCATCTGTCCGGACATCCGGCAATTATAGCTCATTATTTTAAGAGCCTGCGCATACGTACTTTGATACGCAAAGAAGAAAAGGCATACCCATACAATGGGCTTTAAAAGTGCTTTCATAAATTTGTTTTTGTTATTAGATTAAGTTTACTTATTCAACGGTATATGTATATTCTGATATTTTTTTAAAGCTAACCGGTGTTATGGATTGCATCACCTCCAACACATAGTTCAAATCGTTCCCTTTACAAACGAAGTCGTACGTAAACGAAGCAATCTTTTCGTTTTTAACTGTAATCTCTATATCAAAATGACGCGAGAGTGTTGTAAGCACCTCTTTCAATGATGCATTTCTGAAAATAAGCCGGTTACTCTTCCAACTCGAAGCATCATCGTGATATCTATCAGTTTTTATTTTTATTACATTACTCCTTTTCTCATAAACTGCAGTTTGTCCGGGAAGCATTTGCTGCATAGGCCTGCGGCTTTGCACATGCCCGATATTTATACTTCCTTCGTCGAGTGTAGTTTTGATTACCTTATCCGAAGCGTATGCTTTTACATTGAAACACGTTCCCGTCACTTGTATTTTCACATTCTCGGCAAGCACCTGAAAAGGGGATTTCTTGTTTTCTGCTATTTCAAAATAAGCCTCTCCCTCCAACGTAACATTCCTGTTGTATTTTGCAAACTGTTCCGGATAGGTCAATTTAGAATCGGCATTTAACCACACCCGGCTACCATCAGGAAGTAATACGAGTAGCTTCTCACCCCTTACAGCACAGACCTCCCGATAAACAAGGTTTGCCTCACTACGACTTTGATAGAAATTATATCCTACACCTATCACAAGCAAAACAATTGCACAGGCTACCGTCCACTTAAAGAACAATGGCATCCTTATTCTCCTGTTCTTTCGTTTTTCTTCCCGCATCACGGCTTCCTGAATATTCTTATAAATGCGATATTCATCAAAAGGAGGCAATTCTCTGTCGCCCAATTCGAGCTGTTTGCCTTCTATTATCCTTTGAATGTCGTCATCCATATATTTCCCGATGCCGTCAACTACTTCAAAGTCCTGATTTGTATGTTTCTTTTTTGATTTCATATTTCAATATCTATTAGTAATACACACTGTTACAAAAAAGTATTATACAGACTACGTTAAACCGTGTTAATTCAAAAGAACGTTCCATATCAGCAAAAAGTGATAAAACTACATCATACAATAAAGCAACAATAGGCTAAGCTCTCCCACTGTCGCGCGAATCTGCTTCAAAGATTGGCTATATTGAAATTTAATTGTATTGATCGAAAGATTAAGTTTATCGGCTATTTCCTGATTGGAGTATTTTCCCGAAACTTTCATTTCAAAAACCTTGCGGCGTTGCGGCGAAAGTTGCTCAAGAGCTTGCTGTATGATGTTCATTTGTTCTTGTTTAAGGTTTTCGTTTTGAGAATTGTCTTCCAATTCCAAAACCATTGAAAGACAATCCTCAAGCAAATAGATATTTTTCTTTGAATCTCTCAACGTATTGAGCAGATCGTTCTTCAACATCGTAAAAAGGTATCTGTTTATGGGTTTTGTCTCGTCGATCTCTTCTTTTTTCAGCCAGAGTTTTAAGAATAAGTTCTGCACGGCATCTTCAGCCAATTCCTTATTCAGCAAATATTTAAATGCCAAAGAAAAGGTCTGCGCCGCATACGTCTTGTATACAATACTAAATGCCAGCTGGTTCCCCTCTTTCAGAGCCTTAACCAAAGCTTGGGCTTCATCCTGTGAGTATTTCTGGGACATCTTAATCATTTTAAATATGAAAATAAAAAACTTATTATATTAAGTCCTTATTTTCAAATATATTAATTCTTTCTGATATAGCATGAATCGCGAGCAACAAATAAAACAGGCCTCTTATTTATTTCACCAGTCTTTGATATTTGCTGAATAAAAAGGTTGAGAAGGATAATAATCCGTCAGTTGCTGAATGAATATCTTTTCGAACATCTTTCCGATCAGTTGCATTTACCCAACCTTCTTCTATATCTTTTAATTCATCTTCAAGTTGCTTCTGATCCACCTCTACACCTTCCTCGGCCGCTTTGATGAATGTATTGATATACACCTCCCAGCGTTTTGCATAATAATCTCTTATCAGTCCTGCCCACGAACGACTGGCATAATCGTTCAGGCTTCCACCCCAAGTAGTAATCAAGTTGCGAGCGTTCTTTTCATAATAGTCTTTCAACTGGGGAGAATCTCCCATCTTCCGCGCATCATCAATCCATTTATCCAGCGAACAGTAAGGATGAAAGGCATTCAACTTATCCAAATCATTCAATATCTCTTTCATTTTCTCGCCACAAGCTTTCAAAGCCTGATGGTCTTTAGCTTCAACCATCCTGTCAAACTCCATTTTCACATCAAGAAAGTAGTTTCCAAGCACCTGTCTGCCTACAGTTATCAAATCCAGGCGAAAAGCATCTCTCCGGTCAGAAGGTGCTTCGTTCAGTTTTCTCCAAACTTCTAGTAGTTCAACATTGCTGTACACATTACTTGTGCGTTTTTCACTGTTCTTATTCAATGCAGGGCGATACCCGGGTAAAGTACCCAATGTGCGCGGCACTTGTGCATAAATGTCATTGAATAATCGTTTCCAAGCATCGCGCACAGGCTGCGACACGCATCCCACATGCCTGTCAGCCAGACATTCAATCCATTTATTATCATCTACATTCAGATTCCATGCTTTCTCAAGAATGTATTCGTAGGGAAATTGCATCACATCCAATCCTTCCAGCGTAGAGCCGATTCCTTTAAGGTTGCCTCCACCGTTAATAAGAGCATTCTCAAGTCGTTCGCCACTTTCTTTGACGTTACCTGTCAAAGTCGTGTTTCCCCCGAAATTGCCCAGATAACACCAAATATAGGGCTGATCATGAAAATGCTCTGTTCTTTTCCATAATTCAACATTTTCACAATGATAATCAAGTAATATCATTTTATTCTGTGGCACTCCTGTCAGCAAAGCCTTCATTCGCTCGGAAGTCCATTTATCTTTATCAAAATAAAACATCCACGTCATTTGCATCCATTGGGCTTTGGGATCGGCAGCCGTCAATGTAGCGTACATATCCGAAGCTATCTTCCGCAAATATTCGGGTTCGAAACTGGGCGGGTCAACCTCATTGAAAGGATCTAAACCATAAATATGATCGGTTCCGAAAAGTTTTTTTTGTTCATCAAGAAATAGCTTCTGAATTTTCGCAAACAGAGCATCGTTAGGGTTCAGAAAATTACAACGGTATGCATCAGCAAAGCCTGCCCATTTGCCCAAATGTTGAATATCAGCCTCAGGATAAATCCGTTTTAAATCGGCAGGTACATGTCCGGCAAAGGCTGGCAATACAGGCTTCATATTCAATTCACGCTCACGTGCGAGTATTTTTTTCTGCAAGCTTACCTGGTGTTCCAGCCATTCCATTGGCAACGGACCGTTCCAGCGATCTATGTTAGCCATCCGATGCCAGGGCAGATACGGCGGTCCCGTGAAGTAAGAGCGTATTTCGATGTCCGACATTCCCATTTTCGACCAAACTTTATACCACACAGCTTCCTGTCCGGTAATTGCCAAAGGCATATTTATACCATTAAGGGCCATCCAGTCAATAAAACGTTCCCACTCTTTCCATTGCCACCAAGGCATCGTGTAACCATACGTGCAGTAATTCAGGAAAAAGCGAGTATCCACTCTCGCTTCCGAAACGACCTTCTCACCAACCATCGGCAATTCTTCAGGAATTTCAACGGCTATATCCGCATACCATGACACTGTAGTGAGACAGTAATATTTCAAGTAATGGTTCAGTCCCATCGCCATTGAATTGGCGTTGTTTCCACCGATTACAATTTTATCTTTTACGGACTCTATCGTAAAGCAGTCTTTCTCTCCTTTCAACTTTTGAAACTGAAAACTCTCGATGTATGACGGCAGCAAACGTTTCAATAATGCTTCCGCAACAGCTACGTCTTTGTCTTTAGCCTGAAGAGCCAACGACATAAGCAGCATAACCAGACACGTGTATACACTTTTTCTTTTCATTCTGATTTATAATTTTATATAGATTTTTCTTTTTAACAAAACATATCCCAACAGCCCATTGAACAACAGGAAAAATACACCGTACATAAATGAACCGAAGTAATTTCCGAATAACGGGTTAAGCAAATTATTGAATACAGCCGTATGGATATGCCAATGCACAAGCAATCCTCCGGCTATGCAACTAAACACATAAATTACAAGCGGATTCGCTCCAAATGCTTCGAAAAACGAAAACCACTTTTTATTCTGCTTCACATCAATAATATAAAGCAGCAATGACAATGACAATGCCGCAATCCCACAAGTAAGCAAAACAAACGAAGGAGACCACAAACGTTTATTCAAAGGACAGGCATAACTTAACAAATAGCCGGCAAACAACAGCGTGGTACCTATAAGGAATAGATTCAGCATCCGGCGGTCATTGTCTTTAATATCGATGATTATCTTTCCGCAAACAAAACCGATCATTACTTGAGACACAGCGGGAATCGTACTAAGTATCCCCTCGGGATCGACAAACTGGCGGCCCTGAAGATACATGTGGTTAGATCCTAAAATAGCCGAATCAATCATGCCGACGATATTATCCGCACTTTTCTCAAATCCGTTTCCAAATAACTGAAAAATAAAGTAGACAATCAGCAAGATAATAGCTAATGTCATAAAACGCTTATGCGGTATTGTTACGGCCAATAAGGCTGTAATACCATAACAAATCCCAAGCCGTTGCATAACTCCCATCAACCGGAGCTGACTCAAATCAAAATAGTTACCACTATCTATTGCTGTTATGAACCACTCCATAACCAGACCAATAAATATTAATAAGAGACTTCTTTTTATGATTTTCGCAATGGCCGGTCGACACTGGAAGTTATACTTACACAAGGAAATGTAGGTCGAAATACCCATCAGGAACATAAACATCGGGAATACCAGATCGGCCGGCGAAAAGCCATCCCACTTGGCATGTGCAAAAGCGGCAAAGTTATACCCGCACTTTCCTGTATTGTTGACCAAGATCATCCCGGCAACAGTAATACCCCGAAGTACATCAAGCGAAAGTAACCGTTTGTTCGGATTCATAATATTTGATTCTTTTAATTACTTATTATATATAAAATAGTCGTTCCGGCAGCTAACACTATCCCTATAAGCGATTCATAAGGTATCAGCTTCAGACGTTCCTTAAAATTGAGTTCGCATACGCCTCCTGTCGCATGAAAGAACGAACCATGTGGCAAATGGTCAAGAACTGTAGCTCCGGAATTAATCATAGCCGCTCCCCAAACCGCAGAAATGCCTATAGCCAATATCGTTTCAGCAAACGAAGAAGAAGCCAGTGTTGCTCCGGCTGTTGTCGATGCGGTAGCCGCCGACATCAACGCGCCTGATATAGGAGCAATCAATGCATCACTAATATGAGCATGATCTAATCCTGTAAGAATCCAGTCTTTCAAAGAAGAGTTCTTTATGATGCCGGCAATAGTTCCGGTTCCTATCAGCAGAATAGCTACCACAGACATCTTTTGCAGTCCATATTCTATACTCGGAAGAATGTTTTTCCATTGTTTCATACAGATAGCACCACATAAGCCACCTACCGGCAAAGCTATCAAAGGATCAATATTGATTCCTGCCGCAGGACGTAATGCCAATAAAACAATCGTAACAACAGGAGCAATCAGACTGGTTCTTAACGAGGGCAGATTTCTCTCTTCCTCTTTATCCTCTGTTTGCATCATCATTTTTTTGTTTTTTACCGATTGAGGCATCAGACGGACAATAACGAAAACAGTGAAAAACAAACCGACCACTGCCGGTAAAATATTGGCAAACATTACAGACGATAAATCCGCATTAAAATTTCCGGCTGCTATAATAGTGTTCGGGTTAGGTGATATGATATTTCCACACTTACCTCCCCCGATCATAGCAATAAGTAACACAGATGGAGACAGGTTTAGACGCTTGCCTATCGAAAGAGCCACCGGCGCAACGGTTATCACAGCCACATCAATGAATACGCCTACCGTACAAAGCAACATCGTTGCGAGTGCCAATGCCATAAATACCCGTTTTTCACCCATTTTGTTTATAATCGCATTGGAGATGACCGTGGTAGCCCCGGTTTGTATTAATATGCCTGACAAGACTCCGGCTGTCAGAATCCGCAATACCGCCGGGGTGACCTCTTTCACCCCTTCGGTCATCACCGTAACAGTCTCATTTAAAGATAGTCCTCCCAACAACCCTCCGACTATCGCTCCGATAATCAGACTGTATGTCGGAGAAAGCTTTCTTATGATTAACAGTATGGATAATGAAAGCCCGATTAATGCGCCTATCGCTGTCATTGAGTATTATTTAGTAAATTGTTTTATGATTCTCACCACCTGTCGCACCGTTCTCTCTATGTTTTCTTTCGTAAACTCCGGTCGCATCGCCTCTTCAAGTGTTATCGGGAAAGGTTGAATAGGCAGTACGGCAGTAAACCCCATCCTATTAAGCGCTTCGGTGGCTTCGACCGCTCCCCCCAACGCTATCACCGGAACCTGACATTTCTCACCGACACGTAAGATTCCGTCCAGCGCCTTTCCCATACCAGTCTGGCGATCCAGTTTCCCCTCTCCGGTCAGTATCAGGTCTGCCTGTCGGACGACCTCCTCGAAACGAAGCGTTTTCAATATAACTTCTATTCCGGATTGCAATTCTGCATTCAAAAACGGAAGCAAGCCGCCTCCCATTCCTCCGGCTGCTCCGGCACCGGGAAGCTGCGATATATCCATATTTGTATATTCCTTTATCACCTGTGCATAATGCCGCAACCCATTGTCCAACTCTATCACTTGCAAACTATTTGCCCCTTTTTGGGGAGCATATACATAGGCCGCACCCTCTTCTCCAAAAAATGGATTACTAACATCACAGGCGATCGTAAAGTGACTTTCCTTCAATGCCGGATTTAATTGGGAAATATCTATTTGATGAACTTTTATCAGATTTTCACCGACAGGCTCCAACTCACCGTTTCCGCTATCTAAAAAGCGTGTACCTAAAGCCTTCAGCATACCAATTCCCGCATCATTCGTAGCACTTCCACCGATTCCGATAATGAATTCCCGACACCCGCGTTTTAATGCGTCAGCAACCATCTCTCCAACTCCATAAGTCGTAGTCTTCATGGGGTTTCTCCGGCTTGAATCGATTAATGGCAGACCGCAGGCCGAGGCCATTTCGATAATAGCCATCGCACCATTGTTTACGATGCCATACGATACATCGATTGGCTTCATGAATGGATCATGCACCCGACATGACACCGTTTGGGCATGAAGGGCAGAGCATAGAGCTTCTGTAGTCCCTTCGCCGCCATCAGCTATGGGGAAACGTATAATCTGACAGTCGGGTAATTCCTCCTGAATCGCTTTTTCGGCAGCTTTCGCTATCTCGAAAGAACCGACCGAACCTTTAAACGAGTCGAATGCCAATACAATCTTTTTCATAAAAGCTATCACTTATTTGTTTTCTCTATTAAATTCAATGCAGCCTTGACCGGATCATCAAACGGAGTCGTACTGTTGCTCCAGGGAGATGTGATCCATTGCTCCTCCCATTCTCGGATTTTATTCCGGTCTTTTGTGAAATAGAGCTGTATACGAGGGATATAGTAGTCTTTAATCAGCCCGCTCCAGAAACGGGCAGCATAATCCTCCTGAATACCACCCCAACTTGTAATCAAGCGTTTGGCATTTGCTTCATAAGCATCTTTTTCCTGAAGAGTTGTTCCGCTATTGCGCGCAAGTTCCACCCATTCTTCTAATCGATATAAAGGATGAGAAGCCAATAACCTGTCAACGTCCATCAACAAATCAACAGTTTGTTGCAGATTACGTTGCGCTGCGAGAACACGATTCTCCGAATCATCTTTCAAGGCCTGCTTATAAAAATTTTCAGCTTTAGCCGCTACATAATACGAAACAAACTCTATGAGGTCGTTTCTGTATAATTCAGAGCTTTTCAGTTCGTCAGCGCAACCAGCATACAAACGTATAGCCTGCAAGTAATCATCACTAAGGTCGATTTTACTGATCCGCCGTTGATCGGGTACTACAGTTTGCCAGGTAAAACGGGGGTATGAATATAAAGAGCTATATGCTGTTTTCCGAAAAAGCTTCCAAGCTTCCTCCATGACATCGGGATATCCTCCATAACGGGCCTCGCAGTATATCTTCATCCAATCGTCCAGGTCGATACTATCTGATGACCATCCCATATCGGCTAACAGTTCGTAAACAACCTCATTGTTTTCGAGTCCTTCAGGGGCAGAACCGAACCCAATCAAGTTACCTTTATTTGCGGCACGTAATGCTTTGACCGAGGAGCTTGCATACATATCCAAGTCTCCTGTCATGGTGTTTTTCCCACCAAAGTTGGGTACATAGCTGAATATCCATTTCTTTCCGTAAAACCCATCATGTACTTTCCATGTTTGCTCGGTGTTCCACACCCATTTCGGATAATCATTGCCCAAATCAATGATAATCATTTTATCATCAGGTACATTGCTTAACAAGGCTTTAAGCGATTCTTTATCCCAGAATGAATGTTGATATCCGAATGTCCATCCCTGTGTAACCCAAACGGCATCCGGGTTTCCGGCTGTAATTGATTTATAGATCGTTTCTCCATACTCGGCCAATAACTTATATTTCGCTTCTTTATCCTCCTTATCGATAGGCAGTTCCATCTCATTAAAACTATCCGAGAGATAATACGTATTTTCTCCAAACTCTTTTTCCCACTCTTCGACAAACAGTTTGCCTATCTCTTCGAAAAAAGGTGAATCCGGTGGCAATACATAGGCGTTGTACTCTTCATCAAAACCACCCCACCGCATGTGCCGGAATTGTGTGTCGGGATGTTTCTGCACAAATCCTTCCGGCACGAAACCTGCAAACGCAGGCGCTATGGGCTGCATACCCAACTCGCGCATACGGGTCAGGATTTGATGCTGCAAAGCGATTTGGTTCTGTTGCCATGCATCAGATAAGGGACCGTCCCACTTGTTCAGATTGCCCATGCGATGCCAGGGAAGGTGTGCGGGGGCAGTGAAAAACTCACGGATTTCTTCTTTGTTCAATCCCATACGCAGCCATACCCGTTCCGCAATGGCCTCGCTGGCCACGGTAGCCAAGGGCATATTTACACCATAAAGAGCCATCCTGTCAATTTCCTTTTCCCAACGCTCCCAGTCCCAGTACGGGGTAGTGTAGCCGAATGTACAAACATTAAGGAAATAGCGCAACTCATAAGGGGACACCTGTTCATACAATTCATAATCGGGCCACGGCATCACCGACGTTATATGTTCACCGCTCCATGTTTTCATACTCTTGCAGGCCTCTTTCATGTACGTATGAAAAGCGTAACAGATAGCAACGGAGCTACTTCCCCTTAGGGTAAGCCGGCCGTCGCTTGCTATCACTTCGAATATATCTTTACCGTCGGATGGTTCGATATATTCAAAGTGGATAGACTGTGCTCTTTCCCCAATCTGACGTTCTATTAACTGTTTGGCGGGGGTGATAATATCCGTCTTAGGCTTGTGGCATGAGCAGAAAAAAAGCGTTGCTGAAATCAGTAAATACTTGATTATTGTATGTATCATAGAAAATCATAAATGTTATAAGTGAGTATCAATATTTTTTCTTCGATGCTTCTTTCACATATTCCAGTTCCGTAATAATCGGTAAATGGTCTGACAAAAGCGACTGAACAGTTTGTGTACTAATCACACGCCATCCTTTTTGCGGGTAAGCAAACAAGTAATCGATCTTAATCACAGGTTTCCATGCCGGCATTCCAAAATCATCGTTGCTTGCAGCAAACCAACTATCCATACCACGTATTGCCTCCGAGTAATGACGCGCGTTGAAATCACCTCCCAAAATTACAGGATATTTATAATTTTTGAAATGCCCGGTAATAAATTTTATTTGCTCCGCCCGTGTTTCTTGAGAGTTGACGTCCAGATGCGTAGAGGTAAAAACAATGGTATCATTACCCATTTCGAATAATCCCTCCAGCATGGCCCGCCTCTCATGCTCTTTGACCGGATGGGGCAGCATTATCTTTTGGACAGAAATATATGGATATTTACTTAACATCCCAATACCGTAATAACCGGTAGAATAGTCAATCGTTTTTCCGTAAAGCCCAAACATCCCTGTATGATAGGCAAGTTCGGATATAAAATCCTTCCCCTTCTGATGCGGGGTACGCTTACGGTCTGTTTTGCTATCCACTTCCTGAAGCGCCACAAAATCAGGTTTGAAGGATTTGATGTGATGAGCAAGTTCCTCTAAAGATGCCAGTTCGCCAAATCTTAAATTATAGGTCATTACCCGCACCCGTAGAGTATCTTGCGCATAGACAACGCCCAAAGTCAGGCATAAAAACAATAATAAATATTTCTTCATTGAATACATGGTTTCTATTTTTTTATGATTACTTTTCCCAGCCCGGATTTTGTCCTAACAGAGGATTCTTCTGACGCTCGGGATTAGGCACGGGCCACAAATAATGTTTCGTTGCGTCGAAGTAGCGTGCTCCGCCTTCCGCGGTAGACTTTTCGTAGATAACATCACCAAACTCATCTACTCCGGTATCGGGATACGGGTTGGCGCCCAAATCATTCATACAAACTTTCAGGCTGGGACCGGTGATGGCACGTCCAAAGCGAAGTTCGCCTTCACGCCAGCGCATCACATCGGCGTATCTTGTTCCTTCACCTGCCAACTCAATGCGACGTTCTCTTCTCAATTCGGTTTCGAGATCCATCCCCCATGCGCCAAGTTCGTCAAGGTTCATACGATGCATATTCACACGATCTCTAAGCCTGTTGATGGAGTAATCAATCTGTGTTTGTGTCAGTTTCTTGCCTTGTAGTTCGAAAGTGGCTTCGGCATAAATCAGCAAGATTTCGGCAAAGCGGATGACATTGAGATTCCCATGTCCCCCCACACTTGAACCGGCCAAATCAATATCGTTATACTTTTTCAGATAGAAACCTGTACGGCTATTTGCCCCCACACGATTATTATCTTGCAATGAAGCAAAACGAGGCAGATTAAATATCTCGTTGGCCTTATCCGTATCAGGATCACCGTCATCTCCTCCCGGCCATTTGTCACCCGGAGCATATAAAGTCATCTTCATTCTAGGATCTCTGTTCTGGAAATAATCCACATAATGCTCTTCAGGCGACTTGTATAACGATGAGGTCTGCACACCGGTCTTTTTATAATATTCCAATCCGGTTTTTGCCGGTTTACCGTCTGTACACAGATAAGCATCCACTAATGACTTCGTTGGATTGAGGCGTATATAGTCTGTCGGACTGCAAGTTTCATTGGGCAGACTTTGTGTACGGATTTCAGGTACAAAAAGGCTATATACGATGGCTTCGATATTTTTCGGATCATTCTCGACATCTCCTTCGTGATGAAATAGCTTTTCATATTCATACAGGCCATAGGGACTGTTTTCGATGATATACTCACTCGTTTTTGCAGCCAGTTCCCACCTTTCGTTTTGCAAGGCAATACGTGCCAATATGGCTAAAGCGCCCCAACGGTCGAGTCTTCCCAGTTTATCGCCCGTATACCTTTCTTCAGGCATACGCTCCGCCGCCCATTTCAAATCCTCGACGAGCTGGTCGATGACTTTCTCTCTGGGAGTACGTTCGATATATGCATCTTCGGGCTGGATGACTTCTCCTACCCAAGGTACATCACCCCAAAATGTCGTGAGGTAAAAGTACATAAGCGCCCGGATGGTTTTTACTTCTGCGGCATAAACGTCCTTCTTATTTTGAGCTACCTGCGCTTTATTATAGTTGTCCAGAAAATTATTGCAGCGATAAATATAGCTATACGCTCCTGTCCAATAGGTAGTGAAGGGGAAGCCGTCAGTATAAGAGTGCTTGCCTCCCGAAACCTTACTTAGTCCACTAGTAATATTCCCCCACATGACAGTTTCGGCCGTCGATTCACTCCAATTCACGAGATAGTCTTTTTGTAAAGCTTCGTAACAGGGAGGCAAGGCATTTTTAAGCTGATCTTCATTCACCCAGAATGTTACATTGTCCGGCTCGTTAGGGTTCGTTCTATCCAGAAAATCACTACATGAGGTAACTATACCAAAGAAAGCAATGATTAAAAAGTATTTTGAGTATTTCATCTTTATAGTCGTTTAATAGGTTAGAATGTTATTGATAATCCAAAAACATAGGTTTTTACTTGCGGATAGACATCTCCGCTGGTGGTCCTCACTTCAGGGTCATAAGCTCCGAAGTAATCGGTTTTAGTAAACAAGTTATCTGCCGAAGCATATACTCTAAGACTATTAATACCAAGAGGTGCCACCATCCGGGCAGGAAAACGATAACCTATCTGAATATTCTTCAGGCGCAAGTACGATGCATCCTCTTTCCAGTAATCACTGAAGAGCCTGTTGTGCTCCTGCGACTGATAAAGTCTGGGATAAGAAGCATTTGGATTCATAGGCGTCCATCTGTCAAGATGCTCTTTTTTAGGGATTGAGTAGTCATTGATAAACGCATGCCGAGCCTCATCCTCAAGGTAACCGGCAACTTTGCCTACTCCTTGCAAATAGAAACTGAAATCAATGCCTTTCCATTCTAAACCACCCTTGATTGCATAGGTGTAATGGGGCTCTTTCTCGCCAAACACCACTTTGTCGTAGTCATCAATTACCCCGTCGGGAGCGCCGTCAGGACCACTGATGTCCCGATACTTAATATCTCCGGGCTGTACAATGCCGTTTTGTGATGCAACAAGAGGAAATTTTGGTTTCTGGTACTTACCTGTAGTTGTATTCACCGATTCGAAGTCATACACTTGCGCCAGTCCATCAGTCAGATAACCATAGAAAGCACCTATCGGATCACCTACCCGACGATACGAACCGGAAGCCGTACTGGTCAGCGACTCCGGAGTTCCACCCAAATCGGTAATCTTATTACGGGCGTCCGACAGATTGAACCCGAGATTGTAATTTACACTTCCGATCTTATCACGCCATGACAGATTAAGTTCCCATCCTTTGACATCAATCTTACCAAGATTGACATAACCTACGTTACTACTGGAAACCCCGACAATAGCCGGAACATCGGGACGAACCAATGCGTCAATATTCTCTTTCTTATACCAATCAAAGTCCACATTCAGTCTATTGTTCAAAAAACTAAGGTCTACCCCGAAATTAAGCATGCGGATGGTTTCCCACTTGATGTCGGGATTACCGATTTTATTTTTCCAAAGTCCCATAACAGGTGTATTAGAAGCTCCGATAGGATAGGACTCCTCGGTTATGATAGGTGACAAGTAAGGGTAGTAATTACCGGGAATGTTTTGATTTCCCAACTCACCCCAGGAAGCACGCAGCTTACCCGAGCTCAATACCGAAGTAGCGAACTCCATGAATTTTTCACGTGAAAAGTTCCATCCTGCCGAGAATGATGGAAAATATCCCCAACGATTGCCCTTGGCAAATCTTGAAGTTCCGTCGGCACGCAGGTTAGCTTCAAACAGGTATTTACCGTCAAAAGCATAGTTGACACGACCAAAGTAAGAACGCAAAGCCCACTCGTCTTTTGTTCCGCTATTCATAAAATTAATCATTCCGGCACTAATAACGTGAATATCCTCAACCATCACATTATCACGCGTAGCACCCAGTGTGCTTCTGTTTTCCCACTCTTGCGAAAATCCCATCAATGCTCCCAACTCGTGGCGTCCTATGGTCCTATTAAAGTTCATTGTGAATTGCAACGTTTGGGTCATAACGTCGAGATGGCTTTGTGAGATATAGTCCTTGGCATCTTCATTTGCTTTCAACGGGCTACCGTCCGAGTAATAAGACAACATCTTCGGGTTAAACTCATCCACCTGGCGGGTATATATATTTGCAGAGTACTGCATACCTACGTTCAGTCCGTCTATAATTTTGAGATCTGCATTGAAAATACCATTGAGCACACGTGTTTTCCGTTCTTCCATTCCCGACTCATAGGCTACTTGCAAGGGGTTACGCACCGAACCGTACGACCAGTTCTCACTATCCACCATTCGGCCATTCTCGTCAGGAATTTGCCACATGACGGGAAGTAACGGAGACATACGCTGTGACAGGCGGAATACTCCTGATGTGCCGCTATAACCTAAGTCCTTTTTATAGAAATCGACATAGCTCATCTGTCCGGTCAGTTTCAGACGATCATACACCTCTGTGTTTACACTGATACGCGCATTATGTCTTTTGGAACTATATCCGTCACCTACAACCAGTCCATCCTGATCCAGAAAACCATACGACATAAAAAATCCGGTTTTCTCGCTTCCACCCCGTGCACTCACATTATGCCCCGTTTGAAAAGCCCGGCTTTTGTATATTTCGTCAATCCAGTCAGTATTGGAATATTCGTTGGGATACAGTCCCGAATCATATTTATCGAAAGCCTCTTGCGTATAGGGCTTGGAAAATCCGGCAGCACTCATGGCTTCATTGGAGAGTTCCATGTATTCCCTTCCGTTAACAAGTTCGGGCAATGCTGTGGGAGTCTGGAATCCGGCATATCCGTTATATTGGAATACTACCCGTTCTTTCTTTTCTCCCTTTTTAGTCGTTACAAGAATAACACCGTTAGCGGCACGTGCTCCATAAATAGCTGATGAGGCGGCATCTTTCAGTACGGATACGCTTTCGATGTCCGAAGGATTCAATAAGTTGATGTCTCCCCCGGCTACTCCATCAATCAAGATCAAAGGTGCTGTACTACTGTTAATAGTTCCCGTACCACGAATGTTGATGCTGGGCACAGCACCCGGCTGCCCCGAAGAAGAAACGATACTAACTCCAGGCAACAATCCTTGCAGCCCCGTAGTTACGTTAGTTATAGGCCTGTTCTCAATAGCCTCCGCTTTAACCATAGATACGGCACCTGTTACATTCACTTTCTTTTGCACGCCATAACCTACAACTACTACATCTTCCAGGCTGACAGCATTCTCTTTCATCACTACGTTTACTGCCGTTGCTTTCGCTATGACGCTTTCTTCACGGTAGCCGACGTATGAGTACCGAAGTGTACTTCCATAGGGTACCTTGATGGAATACTGACCATTGATATCGGTGATTGTACCTGTAGTCGAGCCTTTTACCGATACGGTGGCTCCGATGATCGGTTCCGCATTCTCGTCAGTAACTTTACCTTTCACATACAGTTCCTTTTTCTCTCCTTGCGAATCAACAGGTTCAGTTTTATTTTGATATTCTTTATTATAAAATAAAATACTGTCATCCAGGAAACGGAACCCAATGTTAGTCCCTTTTAGCAAAAGAGTTAGTGCTTTGCTTACATCTGTGTCTTTTACCTCCAATGACACTTTCCTACTCGTATCCACAAATTCTTTGCTATAGGCTACATTCATCAATGCCTTCTCTGCTATCTGACTGATAGCCTCTTTAAGAGGAAGCTCTTTGATACTAACCGATATTTTTTGCTGTTGTGCATAAACAAAAGCAGTGACAAATATGCACATTAGGGTTACAATACACCTTCTGCCGGTGGATGAAAAAGGAGAATCTTTTTCCATAATATTAGTCTTTAAAGTTAATAGTTCAATATCTATTAGCTAATACACAAGAGATATTAAAAAGTATTACGGCAAATAAGTTAATGAATATTAATTCGGAAAATATAGGAGAACTTGCCGGAAATCAATCCATACTTGATAAAAAGAAAGAAAACACTTCAAAGGTATCGTTTTTAAAAGAAAATATAAAGGGGGGATATCGTATTTTCTCATTTAATGCATAAATTAGTGTCTTTACCTGAAAAAGAATGAGCAACATCCACCTCACATATGAGTGATTCTACCAGAACTCGGCTCAGTCTGAAAATTTTAGGGATTTGATTCAGGGCAATCACACCCTTAAAAATAGACTCATTCCCGGTGCAAAAATGAGCTAAATAATCATTTATTTTTAGACATAAGAACAAAAGAACATAAATGCTGCGCTTTGAAGCTTATTTCTGTTGCTTGTTGAACTGCTATTTTATTTTTTGTTCTTATGTTCTTCTGTCTGTATTAAATTCTCATTTAACTAAAAACCGTGCAGTTTAGAACTAATTGTGTTGAAAATTACCAAAGTCCCAATAAAGTTTAGTTCTCCACCTTCACATCCTTCACGGATGGTAATCATCTGTTTGATAGGTGTTTTCTGTGAACAAATAAAGAAAAGTCTTTTCTTCACGCTCTTCACGCCTTCACAATCCCCACAGTTTATACTTTCACAGCCCGTAACCTTCGCATCGACATTGTCAATCTTAGCAAATTGAACAGCTTGTATCTAAGAAGCCGACTAGAGTTGTCCACCTAGTCGACTATTGTTGTCTAATCAGCCTACTATAGTCATCCAGATAGACAACCATAGTAGGCGATTAATAAATAGAAATAAAGTATACGATAAGACGGTAGTTTATCAGTAATAAGAAGGCTGATTCTTAATATTGGTAATGAATAAAATATATTCATAATTGCATAGAAACGAGTTAAACGGTGCGCTAATGAATGGGTCAAGGGTGAGGGATGGTGAGGGTAGATTTATAACCTTTTATTTTATTATTTTCTATACTATCTCCTTTTTTATCTATAAAAAAAAATACGAAAGTTATAAATCTACCCTCACCACCCCTCACCCTTGACCCATATCTTATAATAAAAAGATAACGGGGAATCTTAAAAACTCAATCATCTTTTTCAGATTTACCACAACGTTTCCAGAATACTCCATTATTTTATTCAAAACAGTGCAGGAATGAATCAATTTTTAGGGATGTGATTGCCCTGAATCAAATCCCCCCCAATCCCCAAGAATTACAACTGAACCCAGAACTCTTGATACTTATAAATTCATATAGTTGGTGTCAAAAGGCAATGGTGTCAAGTACGCCTGGCAATGGAAATGGAAGCAACGGAGAAGGTGGAAACGAAGGTGGTGGTGAAGCACCGGATCCGGCAGCATAAGAAACGGTATTAATATGTAAAAAATCGGGCTTGACATTGTTCAAGCCCGATTTTTTCTATTATCTAAAATACTACTTTCTATCAGTTAACACCTTTATCGAATCCCGTTTTATAATATTAGGTTTCAAAAGAATCTCCGAATGTAGTTCAGTTTCTTCCAAAATCTTCTGCATCAACATTTTTACAGCAATAATGCCAATATTCTCCAGTGATTGTGCAATACGAGTTATAGGAGGATTTAGATAGTCCAGATATAAGTTATCATCAAACGAAATGATAGACATATCTTGAGGAATTCTCACTTTATGCTCATTTAATGCTTTGACAGCTCCCAAAAGAATTGTACTACTTAACGCAAATATAGCAGTAGGTTTTGTAGTAGAGTTCAGAGCCAACTTAGTCTCAATATAACCATTCTGAATCGAGAACTCATTTCCTCTTATCATTGCGTTATCCTGATAACCAGCTTCGCGAAGCGCATCAAGATACCCGCGCACACGTTCCTTAGTCGTTATAGAAATATCCGGCCCCTGAATACAGAGAATCTTACTATGCCCCGATTCTAATAATAATTTCGTTGCCTGATAAGCTCCTACATAATTATCAGTAGCTACGTATGGCAAATTATGCTTCTCAAAATAGCGGTCAATTAGCACAATCGGAGTTTTAGTACTAATCTCCTCGAGTTTAGAAGGGTTTTCACCGGTTGGAACCAAAATAATCCCATCTATTTTACGCGATAGAAGCGAATCAATAGCTTTATTTTCCTGAACAGGATCTTCGAGGGTATCGATAAGCATGACAGTATAATTATAACGTTGTGCTTCACGGATGACAACACTTGCTATATTGGCAAAAAAAGGATTATCTATGTGTGGTACAAGAAGGCCTATAGTATATGTCGTGTTGTTGCGCAAACTTTGCGCAACTATATCAGGCTGATAGTCCAATTCTTTAACGGACTGCAAAATAACCTCCTTAGCAGACTGGCTTATTCTATATTTCTCCGATTTCCCATTTAAGACCCTAGAAATCGTAGAGATAGAGTACCCAGTTTTCTTTGATACATCAATCAGAGTTTTCTTCATTACTGGTCGTTTTTTGCAAAAATAACATTTTATTTGAGAAAAAAGCAAGAAAAATATTTTGTTTTGAAAAAAATTTCTATATTTGCGCAAACGATTGCGCATCGTTTACGATTCAATTCGCCTTAATACTTAATACTCATTATATGGACACAAAGAAGAAAATCGTAGTGATAGGTAGTAGTAATACGGACATGGTTATCAAATCAGACCGTCTACCAAAACCAGGAGAAACAATTCTGGGAGGAAACTTCTTAATGAATCATGGCGGCAAAGGAGCTAACCAAGCCGTAGCTGCTGCAAGACTAGGAGGAGATGTCACTTTCATATGTAAAATAGGGAATGACATTTTTGGAAATGAAACCTTGGAAATGTTTCACAAAGAAAAGATCGACACTACTTATGTAGGAATTACCCCGCAGGAACCGTCAGGAGTAGCTCTTATCAATGTCGACAAAAAAGGGGAAAACTGTATTGTTGTTGCTTCCGGAGCCAACGGGACTTTATCTATTGATGACATACAGCATGCAGAACCTGCCATCAAACAGGCATCCATCGTCATTATGCAGTTGGAAACTCCAATCGAGAGTGTCACTTATGCAGCCAAAATGGCGAAAAAAGATGGAATTACCGTTATATTAAATCCCGCCCCTGCCCCTACCCAACAACTGCCTGACGATTTATTAGCCAATGTTGACATTCTTATTCCTAATGTCACAGAGGCTGAAATCATCTCGGGAATGCACATTACAGATGATGAATCGGCAAAAGAAGCGATTCGTTATATTAGTTCGAAAGGCATAAAAACTGTCATTATTACGATGGGAGCCAAAGGAGCTCTCGCTTATGAAAACAATGAGTTTACCCACATTCCAGCCTTCAAGGTAGAAGCTGTAGACACAACCGCTGCCGGAGATACATTCTGCGGCGGACTGTGCGTAGCTCTGTCTGAGGGCAAAAATCTAAAAGATGCAATTATATTTGCAAGTAAAGCCTCTTCTATTTCTGTTACCAGAATGGGAGCACAAGTATCTATACCTTTGAGAAAAGAAATACAATAATCATCCTTAATTCTGTTATTATGATAAAACAATGTTCAATCCACGGTCTATTGACAAGTATGTTGTTAATAGTATTTTCTTTGATGAGCAATGATGCTATTGCCCAGAAGGCAATAAGAGGTACAGTCCTCGATGAAGCAAATGAACCCATTATCGGTGCCAGTGTCCTTGTTAAAGGTACAACAAATGGTTCTATTACAGGAGTTGATGGAACCTTCAATGTAAAAGCGAATCCTTCTGATGTATTGGTTATATCTTATGTAGGTTATGCAACTGTTGAACAACAAGTAGGAAATCAGACACAGCTTGTAATACACCTGCGCGAAGACTCGAAAGTGCTTAATGACGTTGTAGTAATCGGCTACGGCTCTACCACAAAGAAAGAGCTTACAGGATCGGTTACCAGCATGAAGAAAGATGACCTCAATCCCGGAACATTCACCAATGCTATGGGAATGTTGCAAGGAAAAGTGGCAGGATTACAAATTATCAACCCGAACGGTGCTGATCCGACAGCCAAATATGAAGTATTACTTCGCGGAACAAACACACTTTCCGCAGGCCAAGGCCCATTAATTATTATTGATGGGGTGGCAGGTGCAGATATCAGAAATATCAATTTTCAGGAAGTGGAATCAATTGACGTATTAAAAGATGGTTCGGCAGCTGCTATTTATGGAACAAGAGGTACGAATGGAGTAATCATCGTCACAACTAAACGTGCAAGAAGTGGCAAAACGGAAGTTTCTTATGATGGGCAACTCACCGTGGGAGTCGTTTCACGCAGAGCAAAACCTTTATCGGCAAGCGAATACAAATCTGTTATCAAGGAACATCGCCCAGAATTGGAAAGTTATATTTTTGACAGTGATACCGATTGGTTTAAAGAAATTACACAAACTCCGTTCAGCCATAAGCACAACTTGTCTATATCCGGAGGTTCCGAGAAGTTCTCACACCACACTTCTTTCAATTATGAAAAGAGCGATGGCTTGCAAAAGCATAATAGCTCCGAAAAGCTAATGGCACGTACCAATATTCGCCAATCGTTATTGGACAAATGGGTCGATTTGGATTATAACCTAAATATCATTCATCGCAAATACAGTCCTTCCTCTACAAGTGCTTTTATGCAGGCATTTACCCATAATCCAACAGAGCCTGTTTATGACGACAGCGATCCGGATGCCGGAGGATATAGCCGTATCAAAGCAATGGAATATTACAATCCGGTAGCGATCATTAACGAAAGGAACATGGAAAGTAAGAATGATAATTATGGTGCAAATATTCGTGCTACTCTAAACATATTGCCTATAAAAGGATTAAAATGGGAGAACTTTGTTTCATACGACAAGGAACAATATGAGACACGTGAATACTACACACATTATTATCCAAGTTTAATAGGAACGAATGGCCAAGCCTATATTCAAAACTATCAGGAAAACGATACACAATATGAGTCTACCTTAAATTACTCGAATATTTTCGGAAAACATTCCATTCAGGCATTACTCGGATATACATACCAGTATACTTACAGCACATCTGCATCCATGACAAATTCCGGTTTCGACTTCGATGACAACCAGACTCATAACATCGGGACAGGAACAAATCTTACTGAAGGCAAAGCCAGCATGTCATCCAATAAAGAAGATAATACATATATCGGATTCTTCGGACGTTTTATGTACAACTACGATGATAAATATCTTTTGTCTGCTTCACTACGTCGTGATGGCTCCAGCCGTTTCGGTGACAATAATAAATGGGGATGGTTCCCGGCTGTCAGCGTAGGTTGGCGTATAAATAAAGAGAAATTCCTCTCGAATGTCAAATGGATCGATGATTTAAAATTGAGAGCCGGATACGGAGTTACCGGTAACCAGGATTTCTCAAACTACAAATCTTTGATGATGATGACTACAGCCGGTAAATTCTATTACAATGGCCAATGGATCAATACTTATCAACCTGCGAGTAATGCAAATCCGGATCTAAAATGGGAGAAAAAAGCAGAGTTCAACGTTGGTGTTGATATGACAATGTTTGACAACCGCCTCTCGTTCACTTTTGATTATTACAAACGGACTACATCAAACTTGCTATATGACTACATCGTGCCAACACCTCCTTATGTATATAATACCTTGTTTACGAATGTTGGAAAAGTTACTAATGAAGGAGTTGAATTAACAATATCCGGTACACCTTTTAACACTAGAGACTTTACATGGAATACCTCACTTACCGTTTCGCACAATAAAAACAAATTGGTGAAATTCACCAATGATGAATTCACTAACGGAACATACAAAGTGGGATGGTCTACAAGTGCTGCCTGCTACACTCAACGTCTGATAGAAGGACAGTCATTGGGTACTTTCTATGGTCCTATATGGTTAGGAACTGATACAGATGGAAAAGATGTATTGTTAGGACAAAATGCAGACGGTTCCGTACCGGAAGAACAATGGGAAAAAATTGGCTGTGCTTATCCGGATGCCACTCTTAGCTGGAGTAATACCTTCAGATATAAGAAATTCGACTTGAGTTTCTCACTGCGTGCATCTATCGGCGGAGAAATTCTGAACAACTATGCGATGGAATATGAAAATCTAAGCAGCATCGGACTTAGAAATATCTCATCAAACTGGTTATCTCAAACGAATTTCACAAGTACGACCTATAAATATTCCTCCAAATATATAGAGGATGCTTCTTATTTAAAACTAGATAATGTTACCTTTGGATATACTTGGGATTTCACATCTAAAATGATAAAAAGACTAAGATTGTCTCTTACTGCACAGAATGTATTCTGTATCACCGGTTATTCTGGTGTCGACCCAGAAGTTGCCCTTTCCGGACTGGAACCCGGTATGGAAAGTTTGAGCTATTATCCGCGTACAACAGAATTTACTTTTGGAGTTAATATAGTATTCTAAAAAATAAGATTACCATGAAAAAGACAAATATAATATTAAGTTTCGTTATCTGTATATTATCATACGGATGTACCGATCTTAGCGAAACTGTATACACAGGAGTAGCGATGAATGACTTCTTTAAAAATGAGAAGGAACTGGTAGCCAATGCAGGTAGAGCATATACGAAATTACAAGGATACAATTCCGAACAAAGTTTATGGACACTGCTTTTACAAGCTTCTGATGAATGTGCTGTTCCCGCTTGTGGTGGTTCCTGGTACAGTAATGGACGTTATGAAGAAATCCAGACGAATAAAATTCCACCTGCAAATAAATTATTGACAAGGGGCTGGAACTGGATATTTAATGGTATTGCTGCATGTAATGAAATTATTTACGAAACGGAACTATCACCTATTCAGTTTGAAGGAAAAGAGAAGATTATAGCCGAAATGAAAATATTGCGTGCTTTCTACTATTATCAAGCCATTTCTTGTTGGGGAAACGTACCTTTCACAACTGACTACACAGAAACCGGATACCCGGAACAAAAAAGTCGTGAATATATTTTCAACTATCTGGAAAAAGAGATTAATGACAATATCGAGTTCCTAGACAGGGAGCCTTCAGATACTAATTATGGACGGGCCACACAAGCTGCCGCTTATTGCATTCTTGCAAAAATGTATCTGAATGCAGAAGCATGGTTCGGTACTCCAATGTATGACAAAGCAGAGAAAGCCTGTAAAGACATTATGGATATAGGTGCTTACAGCATTGAAGACTCTTATTCCACTAATTTTGATATTAAAAATGAAGATTCTAAGGAGAACATCTTTGTAATCCTGTATGACAGAGTATATACTAGCGGTGACAGTAACTCATTTTATTTGCATACGCTGACATTGGAAGCTGCATCACAAGCAACATTTAATATTCCGGCAGCCCCATGGTCGGGTTTTCTCTGCCAACCGGACTTTTTCCAAACATACGCAGAACAAGATCTTCGCAGAAGTCAAAGCTGGTTATACGGTCCTCAAGTAGACCTAAGCGGAAAGGATCTTGGTTTCGAATATACTCCTGTCTTCTCCGAAGAAAAATATTACAATAGCAACGGAGGACGTGGCACATACGATGGTGCACGCTGCTGGAAATGGCATTACCAGACTGATGGTTCTTTAAAAGAATATACAGTTAGTATGGACAACGACTTTGCCATCTTCCGTTATGCCGATGTGGTATTAATGTACGTAGAGGCTTTGGTACGACAAAACAGAACAAGTGAAGCTATCCAACTGGCAGACTTCAAGAAGATTCGTACAAGAGCAGGTCTTGATGCATATACCACAAGCCAATTGACGATTGATGAACTTTATGCAGAACGAGGCAGAGAACTGGCATGGGAAGGATGGCGCCATGAAGATATGATACGTTTCGGAAAATATCTGAAAAAATATTGGGCACACCCTGACCAAAGTTCAGAAACTTTTAGAAATGTATTTCCAATTCCTACGGATATTTTAAATGCAAATCCAAAATTATCTCAAAACAAAGATTATTAACCACAATTGGAAGGTTCACATAGAAAAGTGTACCTTCCAACAAATCAACCCTGATAAGTATGAAAAAACCAATCATCTTTTTACTTGTTTTAATTACTAACATCTTATTTATCTCTGCACAGAAAATTTCAAAGACAGAGTTAAAAGACAAAATAGCCGGAGCTTGGATCGGGCAAATGGTAGGAAACATATATGGACTTCCTTTTGAGAACAAGTTTGTAGATGAACCTGCCCCGGAATCCAGATTTCCATTCGGTTACACTAAAAACATAGATAAATTGCAGAAGTATAATGGCGCATTCTCTGATGATGATACTGATGTTGAGTATATCTACTTACTATTAATGGAGAAATATGGCGTAGAACCTACTTATGCCAATATGCGTGAAGGATGGATGTATCATATCCGTGACCGTGTATGGCTAGCCAATAGGGCTGCACTCGGATTAATGCATCTTGGATTCACCCCTCCGTTCACAGGTGACGAAAATCTGAATCCGCACTGGTATCAGATCGACCCTCAATTGATTAACGAGATATGGGCGTATACAGCACCGGGAATGATTTCGTATGCTGCAGGAAAAAGTGATTGGGCGGCCCGTATCACAAGCGATTCGTGGGCGGTATCTCCCACTGTTCTATACGGTGCAATGTACGCTGACGCCTTTTTCTGCAAGGATATCCGCAAGCTTATTACACGCGCTTTAAAAGAATTGCCAGCTGATGACAGATATGCGATAGCCGTAAAAGAGATGATTGCTTTATATGACAAATATCCTAAAGATTGGGTAAAAGCACGTCAAATCATGGCTAAAAAATATTACATAGATGAACCAGCCATGACAAAAACAATCTGGAATGCTAATCTGAACGGATTATGCGGGATTTTGGCAATGTTGTATGGCGAAGGAGATTTCCAACGGACATTGGATTTAAGCTGTGCAATGGGATTTGACTGCGACAATCAGGCAGCCACTATCTCCGGACTTCTAGGAGTAATGTATGGCGCAAAGTCTCTTCCCGAAAGTTTGACTAAACCTATCGAAGGATGGGAAAAACCCTTCAACGACCGGTATATCAATATCACCAGGTTTGATATGCCCGATGCTTCCATTGAAGACATGATTGAACGTACTTACAACAAAGCAATCGAACTGGTTTGCTCTAAAGGAGGAAAAGTGAAAGGTGATATGGTATATGTTAACCCTAAAGCACAATTCATTCCCCCGATGGAATTCTGTATCGGTCCGAATCCGGACTTGGAAATCGGACAGCCTACCGATTACTCATTTGCCTGCAGAACAAATGCTAATTTCAAATGGGAACTGGTAAAAGGTAAACTTCCGGCAGGAGTTACATTCCAAAACGGTAAACTGGCAGGAACTCCTACAGAAGCCGGCAAATATCCAATTACCCTTCAATTAAGCGCAAATAACAAGAACTCAATTACTAAAGACTTTGAGTTATTGGTTAAAACCAAGAATATAGCCCCCAAGGCTGACACTATTTACGCAAATATCCGCAAACTAAACGAAGAAGTACTCGATTCTTGCTGGATTACCTTTGGAAAACCAATGTACGCAACAAATGTAGAAGTAATTAATGACGGAGTCAAAGATGGCGTAGGATCTGTATTTTATTCATTAGCGGCCAAAAGTAATCTGCCTAAAATAGACTATTTCGGATACGGTTGGAAAGAAGAGCATAACATCAATATGATTGTTTTAGATATGGGCTGTCTGGAGGAATTCGGAGGATGGTTTACTTCTCTGAACATTCAATATCTTGGAAATGACGGACATTGGTATGACGTAGGTAAATTCAAATCAACTCCGGCACTTCCCGAAACTGATATTGTATTTTTCCAACCTCCGTTTGCACAATATGTTTTGGAATTCCCGGCAGTAAAAACTAAGGGAATACGCGTACTAATGGATGCAAAAGTGCAGGAACACTGGCATAAATACACAAAGAATGTATCATCATTCATCTCTATCACCGAACTAGGAGTTTACGAGAAATAAAGGAAGAGAAAAATGAGGAAAATAATTACGATATGTATTATAGGGCTTTTTGCTCTCAACGTACAAGCCCAGCCTGTAAAAACTTTAAAGTTATCTGATAAAGAACTTTTAGATAAGATTAAAGGAGGATGGGCCGGACAAACCATTGGTGTTGTTTTCGGAGCACCTACAGAGTTTAAGTTCACGGGAACTTATATTCAAGATTACCAGCCAATCCCCTGGGCGGAAGGTTACGTAAAATATTGGTGGGAAAAGAAGCCCGGATTATTCGATGATATTTATAACGATTGCACGTTTGTTGAGGCATTTGATGAACTTGGCCTGGATTGTTCACAAGAAGAACTTGCCAAAAGATTTGCATTCGCTGATTATCATTTGGCCCATGCTAACCAAGCAGGCAGATATAATATCCGCCAAGGTATCATGCCACCGGCTTCCGGTCATTGGTTGAATAACCCACATGCAGACGATCTGGATTTCCAGATCGAAGCAGACTTCATTGGTCTGATGGCTCCGGCAATGCTGCCGGAAGCATTGGATATCGCCTCCAGAGTAGGCCACATTATGAATAGCGGTGACGGTTTTTATGGTGGTGCTTTCGTAGCAGCTCTTTATAGCTCCGCTTTCTATGAAAAAAGTCCTGAAGCGATTCTAAAAACCGCAATCTCCGTTATACCTGAAGAGAGTACATTCCATCAATGTATTCAGGATGTAATCAATTTCCATTCTTTGCACCCGGACAACTGGAAAGATTGCTGGTACTTCCTGCAAGAAAAATGGAACTGCGATGTAGGATGTCCCAAAGGCGTATTTCTAAACTTTAATATTGACGCCAAGCTCAATTCCGCTTTCGTAGCATTAGCTATGCTCTACGGTAAAGGAGATTTCACCAACTCTGTCGATATTGCAACACGCTGCGGACAAGATTCTGACTGTAATCCGTCTACAGTCGGCGGTGTACTCGGCGTCATGTATGGGTATGATAAAATCCCTTCATTCTGGTTAAACCCTTTGAAAGAAGTAGAAGACTTTACATTTGAAGGAACGAATATGTCGTTGGCAAAAGCATACCAAATGAGTTTCGATCAAGCTAAACAACTCATAGTCAAAACAGGTGGTAAAGTATCTGGTGGGGAAATAGAAATTCCAATCAAAAAGGCGGACGTACTTCCTTTAGAACAAAATTTCGAAAACACCTATCCACTTTATAGAGAACGCAAAGACTGCTTCCTGACAGATACATTTGAATTTGATTTCAATGGTAACGGATTTGTTATCTGGGGCAACATTTGCTGCACAAGAAGTATTACTCCCGATTATATCAATCGTGTATCTACACGCCACATCGGTTCCGAGGTGTTCGGATTGGCAGAGCCCAATGACCCTTACGTTGCTAAAGTGGAAATATGGATTGACGGAGAACTGGACCATGTAGCAGCTTTACCCATGAGAAACACAGACCGCAAAGTAGAACCAGCCTGGAAATACCTCATGAAGGAAGGAAGACACCACGTTAAAATGAAATGGTTGAACCGCAAAAAAGACTACATTATTCGTATCAACGACATAATGTATTATTCAGAGAAAAAAGAACATGATAGATTTTACTTTAATAAATAAGTTAAGATGAAAAAAGTCCTGATTAACATCATTCTACTATTTGCCTTTTCCATATCGGGAATGGCACAAATAGAATATGGAAAAACAGTTGAAATAAGTAAAGAGGTACTGCTCGACAAAATTAAAGGAGGCTGGGCCGGACAAACCATAGGATGCACCTATGGCGGTCCTACAGAATTTAAATACAGAGGAGCGATCATTCACGAGAAAACTCCAATAATCTGGTATGATGACTATTGCAAGGACATCTTTGCAGAAGATCCGGGATTGTATGATGATGTATATATGGATCTTACCTTTCTGGAAGTAATGCAAAAAGAAGGGATAAATGCCCCTGCCGAATCATTTGCCAAAGCCTTTGCAAACGCAGATTACAAATTATGGCATGCCAACCAGGCAGCCAGATATAACATATTGCACGGTATTATGCCACCGGCATCGGGACATTGGAAAAATAATCCGCACGCTGACGATATTGATTTCCAGATTGAAGCAGACTTCATTGGAATGATATGTCCGGGGATGGTAAATACCGCCTCCGATTTTTCGGACAAGATAGGACATATCATGAACTACGGCGACGGATGGTATGGAGGTGTATACATGGGAGCAATGTATGCATTGGCTTACGTAAATAACGACATTTATACAATTGTCACGGAAGCTCTTAAAACAATACCCGAACAAAGTAAATTTCACCGTTGCATCACAGACGTTATTAAATATTGGAAACAATATCCCGATGACTGGCGTAAATGCTGGCTGGAAATAGAAAACCGTCATGCTTTTGAGATTGGCTGCCCGGAAGGGGTATTCAATGCATTTAACATTGACGCCACTATCAATGCGGCTTACTGCGTGATGGGACTTTTATATGGCAACGGCGACTTTTTCAAAACAATGGATATAGCCACTCGTTGCGGACAAGATTCCGACTGTAACCCGGCAACTGCCGCAGGAATTCTTGGAGTCATACAAGGCTACAAGGCTATCCCCGAATACTGGAAACCGGCACTCGAAAGATGTGAAAATATTAAGTTCCCTTACACAGATATCTCTTTAAGTTCTGTATACGACATTAATCTCAAACTATTGAGTGATGTATTAAAAGCAAACGGAGGAAAAATAAAAGGAGATAAATACTATACCACGATTCAGAAGCCAAAAACCGTAGCATGGGAAGTTTCTTTTGAAGGCTTATATCCTTCTGAAAGAAGAGTTATCAAATATGATCTCGGTACAGAAAAAACATTTGAGTTCAATGGCAAGGGAGTTGTTTTAATGGGGATGATCAGGCAAGATGTTAAAGATAGTAATGACAATTACATCGCCATCCTGGAGGCCTACATTGACGGCAAGAAAGTAGAAACCATAGAAATGCCTTATGACTACATAAAAAGAAAGTATGACATTTTCTATAATTATGATTTAGAGGAAGGACCTCACAAACTGGTTATTAAATGGATTAATCCAAATGAAAAATATGCCGTTCAATGTAAAGACATGGTGGTTTATTCATCCACACCGGCAGAGCCAATCAATCCTTATAAATAAAAGAGAGAAGCCATGAATAGAAAACTACTCCTATTATTAGCCTTATTATTATTTTCCTACGGATTGTCATCATGTTCGTCTGATGATAACAGTCCGTCCGAAGGCGAACAGACCGATACACCGGAACTGTTTACCAAACGCTATAATCCCGATCAAAGTTTTTACAGCAAAATATTAGGACAAGAAATCAAATATTCCGTATTACTTCCTCAAGAATATCTATCGGAAAGTACGGGTAAATATGGAGTAGTTTTCCTTCTACATGGCTGGGGAGGGAATCAAAATTCATGGGGACCTTCAGGTCTGAATATTCAAAGCATAGCTGATGCGCAAACCAGCAATGGTAGTATTCGCCCATTGATCTACATCATGCCGGAAGGTTTCAACTCTTATTTTTGTAACCGCTATGACGGAAAGTTCAACTATATGGATATGTTCATTAATGAACTCGTACCCCTGATTGATAAGCGGTTCCGAACAACAGCCAGTAAGACGAAAAGAGCTGTTGCCGGATTCTCTATGGGAGGTTTCGGGGCATTAAGTATAGCATCGCAACATCCTGAAACATTCTCGGTATCAATAGGATTAAGTCCCTCTCTAAATACAGATGAACAATACATCTCTTTGTCACAAGACGGTTGGAATCTTCAATGGGGAAACAACTTCGGAGGAAGCGGCCAGACAGGAACAGGCAGGCTGACAAGCTATTATAAAAGCCAATGTCCGCTACACTTTTTCAAAGACAAACCAAGTTCCACATTTCAAACAGTACGGTATTACATAGACTGCGGTGATGATGAAGAAAGACTATATGCAGGAAACGGTGAATTACATACTCTATTACGGGACAAAAATATCAAGCACGAATATCGTGTACGGAACGGTGCCCACACTGACAGTTATTGGCGTGAATCCATGAAAGAGGCACTGCCTTTTATCGAACGTTCATTCAAAGGAGAAAACTATCCGCAGGAAACTCTGAAAAAATTCACAGAGAAATTACATGCTACTAATAAAAACATAAAAGTAGGTAATTCCAATATCGAACTATGGCTACCGGATGACTACAATTCCGAACTAACTTACAAAGTTCTTTATTACAGCAAAGGAGAAGGTAATGTTGATCTTACAACAAAGAAGGTAGCAGTGGCATTAGATTCTCTTATGCAAATCAAACGTATGATAATCGCAGGTTTTAATGTGAAAGAAATGATTCTAAATGAAACAAATTTTTCAGCTATTACCGATGCTGTGGAAAAGACGGTTCATACGGAAAGCAATGCAGATTTCAGATTAGGATTAACATACGGTTCAGAAGCTGATTACTTATACAATCAGTCAACAGGCAATGCCCCTGCTATCAACTTTTTCTTTGCAGAAGACGCAGATATTATCAACCTTTCTGCCGAGAATCGTGCCAAAATCTATTATTTGGACATAACAGACGAAGGCAGCAACTACAATAGCATCTTTACTCTGTTCAATGGATTGCGAGGTGCAGAAGCTCCGGTGCAATATCGTGTCAGAAACGGACTGGATAGTGAACAGTCCGCCCAAACAGGTATTTATTCAATGAGTTATTATATTGGTGAACAGTTAATAAAGAAATAATATGAAGAAGATACTGTTATATATTATCCTATTTCTATCAGGTATAGATGGAGCTTGGGCACTTCCCATAGAAAAAGAAGGGATGAGTATTTACAGTCCGTCCCTAAAGCAAGAAGTCTCCTACTCCATTATCTTACCGGAAGGTTATGAACATTCAGAAACAGAATATCCAGTCTTATACATGTTTCATGGAATAGGAGGTGATTATACCAGTTGGCTCGAATACGGCAACGTTGCCCGTGTAATGGACAAAATGATAAAAGAAGGAAAGATTCAACCTTTCATTATGGTTATTCCTGACGGTTACCTGTCTTATTACAGTGACACTTATGATAGCAGCTCCCTTTATGAAACTTTCTTTATCAAAGAACTGGTTCCATATATAGATAACAACTATCGCACTCGCAAGGATATTAATGGACGTTCGATCATTGGTTTCTCTATGGGAGGATTCGGAGCATTATCCGTTAGTTTGCGCAACCGCCACTTATTCGGCTCTGTCGTTGCGTTATCGCCATCCATCCGTACAGAAAAACAATACATAGAAGAAGGGCCACAAAAAGGATGGGACAATCAATGGGGACGGATTTTCGGAGGAGTGGGAAAGAATGGTAAGCAGCGCCTAACCAGTTACTATAAACAACATTCACCCTACCACATTCTTTCCACCCTCCGCAATTCCGATTTAAAAGGATTTGGCATCATGCTGGATATTGGAGATAAAGAAGGTACTCTTTGCGAAAGTAATGAAGAACTGCACCGATTATTACTGGAAAGACAAATACCTCATGAATGGGAAGTACGTTCAGGAGGACATGATTTCACCTGCTGGAATACTGCACTGCCCAAAGCATTCAGATTCATAAACGAATATTTCAATGGGAAGCAGTCAGGAAATAGTGAGAGTAGTCTTCCGAATGAGACTCCGTTTATCCAAACAGCCAATGCAACGGTCTATTATCCGGAACAGGCTCAAGGAAGCACAAGAAAATATCCTATTATCTATGTACAGGGAGAAATCAACGAACAACAGCAAAAGGTTCTCGTCAGTCAGTTTCATCAAATGGTAGATGAGAATAAAACATGGCCTGCAGTTCTTAGTTTCGTAAAAGCTAACACAGACCTGTCAGAAACAATTTCTGATATAGAAAAGCAACTCTCCGGCATCAGAGGTTCCCAACGTATGCGGGCTTTAATCACTTTGGGAGATAATATCAAAGAAGGTATAGAAGCCATTCAGGGAGAAAATTTGTTTACCGGCATAGTCTGTGTTAATGCCATCGGCAACGAGAATGATGCTCAAAATCTTATAAAAGCAGTCAACTCTCACAAAAGATATCCCAGATGCTGGATAGAGATACTACCCGAATCAAAAGAATATGGTTTTAGTAGTAATATACATATCCTTTTGAAAGAATCGGACCTGGAACATGAGTTCCGGTCAAGAAAATGTAAGGAAGCCAATGTTTTCACTTATTGGGAAGATTGGATACTATATTTAAATAACAGAATTCATGTTTAACAATTAAATACTAATAGTATGTTCACAGTAAACAGTTATTTATTGGCAGTTATATTCTGCATCGTAACCATGATTTGTTGGGGGTCTTGGGGTAATACCCAAAAACTAGTTTCCAAAAATTGGCGTTATGAACTTTTTTATTGGGATTATGTGATTGGAATGGTATTGTTCACCATCTTACTAGGCTTCACAATGGGTAGTCATGGAGATACCGGACGTTCATTCCTGGAAGATCTGGGACAAGCATCAGGAGACAGCATTGGTTGGGTTATCTTGGGGGGCGTAATATTTAATGCTTCAAACATTCTTCTTTCAGCGTCTATTTCCTTGGCTGGTATGTCTGTTGCTTTTCCTTTAGGGGTTGGCATTGCATTGGTATTAGGAGTAATCGTCAATTATCTGGGAATTCCGACTGGCAATCCTCTGCTTTTATTCGGCGGCGTAGCTCTCATTGTCATTGCTATCATTTGTAATGGAGTAGCTTCCGGAAAGATGCAAAAGGGTGAAGAAAGCAGGAAGAACAACAAAAAGGGAATTATCATTGCATTAATTGCCGGTGTACTGATGTCTTTGTTCTACAGGTTCGTAGTGAAAGGTATGGACGTAGAAAACTTCAATTCTCCTGCTATAGGAATGATGACTCCTTATTCTGCCATCTTTGTTTTTTCAATAGGCGTATTACTAAGCAATTTTGTTTTCAACACATTAGTAATGAAATATCCTTTTGTCGGAGAAAAAGTCAGCTACTCCGAATACTTTAAAGGAAACACGAAAACTCATATATGCGGAATGCTTGGTGGAGCGATATGGGGACTTGGTTCCGCGTTCAGTTATATCGCATCAGGCGAAGCTGGTCCGGCGGTATCTTATGCACTAGGACAAGGCGCACCACTTATTGCCGCTATTTGGGGAGTATTTATCTGGAAAGAATTTAAAGGTTCAACGAAATCTGTTAATCAACTACTGGCCTTGATGTTTATCTTCTTCCTGGTTGGTTTGGGAATGATAGTAGTTGCCGGAAACTAATTATTAACCTTAAATAGAACAACATGAAAAAGTATTTTTACTTATTAGCCATGCTGGCAGTAGTACTAGGTACGACTGCTTGCAGTGATGACGACAATCATCCCAGTACAAACATTCTGGATAAACCGGAAGTTACTGTTCCTGATGTAAAAGAGAGTTCTGCTGTTATTACATGGAAAGCCATAGGAAACGCAACAGCTTATATTTATAGCTTGAACAACGGTAGTGAACAAAGTACTGACCAAAATACAATTCAACTGACAGGTTTAGAGCCGGAAAAAAGTTATACATTCAAAGTAAAAGCTCAAAAAACCGGATCAATCTATTTTGAAGATTCAGACTATGCAGAAATCACTTTTACAACAACCTCTGAAGTAACAGTTTATCGGATAGCCACTTTTGCGGACGACTGGGATAAATGGTATTACGAATATAATGATAATGGTACTGTAAAACGTGTATACAGGTTATATGAAGGAGAATTGGATAGAGAATGGCTCTTTGCTTATGACGGAAATAATATCACAGTGACAGGTAAGAACGCATATAACATGACTTTAAATGACCAAGGTTATGTTGCAACTTTTGTAGATGGTTCCAACACTTACGAATATACTTATGATGAGAATGGCTACATGACCAAAGTTGAAAAGAATGGTAATATTGCATCTAACATCACCATAGAAGATGGAAATATTATGCAATGGACCAGATTTTCAGATGGAGTAGAGCAGTTTAAAGTTCAGACCTATTCTGCCGTGCCTAATGTGAGCGGAGCACATTGCATCTATGCGGAAAGCAGTGGAGCTAGTCGTTGGCTGGTTGAAACTGGTCTCTTTGGAAAAGCTTCGGCTAATTGCCATACGAGCAGTGGTTGGCAACATTCATCCAGTACAGCTACTTACACATTTGAATATGACGAGAACAGTTGTATCAAAGAGGAAAGCAAAAACTATGACGGATATATAGAGAATTTCTATTATACATATTTCTCCGAATAGCACTTTATGAAATAACTAATTCATGGAGGTGTGTCTAGAAGTCTGGCGCACCTCCATTTTTTATAAAGTTATTAGAGACTTTAGACTGTTATATCCAGTAAAACCTCTCCCCTTACATTCAGCACCTTAATCCTCAATTCATCGTTCTTCTTTTCCAGAATCATCACCGTAGCACTGTCCATCTTATATCCTCCACCAATAATAACCGGATAATTATTACCCAGTTCCCCTTTCGGATGGTAAGCGTATTTATGAGTATGTGCGTTCAGGCTGATATTGAAAGGTGCTTTTTCTAATAATTTAGTCCAAAGATTCGCACAGAGATTCTTTTCATAATTACCGTAAAGCGGAATATGATGAATAAGGACACGTTTCTTTGCTTTCTTGAATTCTTTGGCAGACAGTTCTTTTTTCAGAAAATCAACCTGTTCATTACGCAATTGGGTAAAATCGTTCAAGCCATAATATACCCAATGGTCGTCCGGTTTATCTTCTCCACAATCCAACATGACGATACGGGTGTCTCCCCAGTTAAAAGAGGCATAAGTTTTATCTCCCACATAATCAAAATGATCACGCAAACCGATAGAATAGGCATTGCGGATTTCATGATTGCCACGCATAAAGAAAGTCGGTATGCGATCGCCACACACTCCTTCGATCAGTTCACTGATAAATGTGGTTGCCTGCTCGTGATTCACAGGATCATCCACACAGTCACCATTGAAAACAACAAAATCATATTTAACATCCTGTATTTGTTTACATAGAGTACGGAAAGTATTGGTATGTTGATGCAAATCATTAAAAACAATAGCGGTAAAAGACTCTGTATCAGCAACAGGAAGAGTAAATTCACTGAAGGTCGATTGTGCTGTATTTCCAAATACCTTTTTATATGCCTGATAAAGCAACATCTCTTGCGAACACACACGATAATAATATTTCTGTCCGGGCTGCAAGCCATCTATACGTATTTTATGCAGTTTGTTATTGCAGACCACCTGACCGTCAACAATCATACGCGCACGTTCCAGCCGGGTAGTATCTGTGCCATATTCCACCCAGCAATAAGAAGGAACGGTTGTTTCCCACATCACAGTAATGCCATTACCCACAGGATTCTGCAAATAAGGTTTAGTACGGAATATCTTGTCTGCCTTTTCAGCGGTACGCAATTCCACAAGTATGGGGCGATGGTCGGAAGCCATTGGCTCATTAACTACTCTCGCAGATATGACAGCAAATCCGGTAGCGTTTTGCTTTGATGCGGCAATATAATCAATGGTTTCTTTTGGATCGGGAGCAGGATAAGTATGCTTTTCCGGATTGGAGAGTATTTGAAAATCCTTTTGCAATTCTTTGATGAAATCGGATTCCGGTTCAGCATTCATATCTCCGGCTAGAAAAAGAGGCTTTTTATAGGAAGCAATCAATGACTTCACTATTTCCAAAGATTTCATACGGTCTTCTTCCGTTAATGACAGATGAGTACAACAATAAATATAATCCTCAAATTCTG
>ERZ791605.245-NODE-245-length-44410-cov-4.852779_pt1 | contig 44410 bp, 38 predicted proteins | sample MGYA00509965_ERZ791605 | MGnify/ENA primary metagenome ERZ791605 (study PRJEB30046, sample SAMN00791923) | human gut metagenome | study: EMG produced TPA metagenomics assembly of the A metagenome-wide association study of gut microbiota in type 2... | reverse complement strand
CAATGGATTTTCTAAAATTTTTTCAAGTCTTTTGGGATTTCAAACCGGTTATAAATGGTGTCTGAACGAATATAGAATGACATTTCAGAATCCGCAGTAAATTCCAAAAACCGTGAAAAAATACAGACGAAATCTAAAAAACTTAGATTTTAACAGTTAATCAGATTTTAAACACATATTAATTGATATAAAACTGTGCTTAAACTGTGATTTAGAATATATTCTATTGGTATAATAACATATTATTGCACATTTGGCAATAGCAATGGAAAATATAATAAAATCAGTGATTTTGACTAAAATACAACCAAAAATCAGTTGTCGTCTTTTGTCGAATATAGTACTCTAGAACTACATAAGGCTAATTTCTATACAAAAGAAGAATGATACTAAGGGAAAAAATAAACAAAAAAGGAGAGAGAAAAATGGACAGAATTCAACGCAAAAAACCGGAATTCCGGCGGATTGCAGCGATGATTATGGCGGTAGCCATGATTATTTCCGTGATACCGTTTCCGGAAGGGCTGTTTCATGTAACAGCGGCGGCAGCAGTAAAGATGTCGGCAACGTGGACATACACGGATACGATGTATGACAGCAGCAATAATGAGGTTTCAGAGTTAAGTGGAAGTATAGGTATACTGGTTAATACAAATAATGATGTATTAAATGTAGATGCTTCCAGTGGGAAAATGTCAAATCGTAAAAAGCTTGGATATGGAAGTGATTTCCAAATTAATAATGGAACCGTACTTACATTCCCAATTATAAAAGGTGCAAAGAGATGTACAATTACAATTCAAGCATTCAATGAATTGACCACAGAGAATATAACAGCAGCGGGACTTGACAATGTGACGATTACGCCGCTGAGTAACAATGGATGGAAGAAATATGAAATTTCAGGTAATGTAGAAAAGAATACGGAGGAAATTAAGCTCACTGTAGGATTAGATACATATTTTCAAGAAATGACAGTAGATTCTTCAACCAGCCTTGCAGTGACTTCTGCCGGCTTTGCCGAAGGCGGGGACACGACGGCAGAATGGACTTACAGCAACGGAAGTGTAGTAGCTTCTAATTCGGCAAGCTCCATTCAGAAGACAACGGGAACCTATACAAATACAGACGGGGATGTCTTATATGTAGATGCATCTGCAGGTAAATTTGCACCGGATACGACTCAACAGTATAGAATCCAGATTAATGCAACAACCCAGATGACGATTCCGGCAGCGGGAGAGAAAGCAACTTTAACACTTATTATTAATAAAAATAATATTAGCACAGATACACAAAGCGTGCTGACAGATAAATATTTGAGTCTTTCAGGCACAGGTCTTTTAAAGGCAGAATGTACAAAAAATGAAGTGTATTTGGAAGATAACAATTACAGAAAAGTAGAAATTACCTGCTATCTGGATGGTGATGAAGGTGAATTAACATTAACAGCATTATCAAATACTTATTTTAAGTCCCTTGCCATTGCCTGTGAAACACTCGACAAGACAACGATTAAAGGAAGTATTACATCTTCTGCAGAAATCCCTGATGGAACAGCCATTGTTGCAACCAATCAGACAACAAAACTTTCCTATACGGGTGTAATTACAAACGGAACGTATGAGATCGCCGTTCCGGCAGAAGATGAAGAAATGACTTATGAACTGTCAGTCAGTGATGCAGAATATCAGATTGCATCCGGTGTGACAACACATGTTATCAGTAAAGACAAGAGTGCAGACATTACAGCGAATTTAAAGCTGGTGAAATTAAGTACCTGTGTTGTAACAGGCAGTATCAGCGGATTTGCCGATGATTATGATATCAGCAGCCTGGATGTTTTGTTTAAGGCAGCTGGGGAAACAGAGTATGTGCCGGAAGTTACAGTAGATACAAAGAACAAGACCTATACGGCAAAGCTCGAAAAGGATATGCCGTACAGTGTAGCATTACAGGGTGTCAATGACTATGAACTGACTGCACCGGCAGAAAATGTTACCTATTCAGAAGACAGTACACTGAATATGACGGTAGCATTAAAGCCTACGTATCAGGTATCGCTTACGCTGCCGGATACACCGGATTTAAGCGGTAAAAATATCACGTATACCTATGTAAATCAGGATGATGGATATACTTATATATTTAGTAATAAGGAAGCAATCTCATTAAGAGACGGTACGTATCTGTTACAGCTTTCAGGAGATTTTCTTGCACAGCCGTATTGCGTAAAGAGTGGTTTATATGTAACGGTTGCAGGGAAAAAAGCTGCACAGACACTTACATTTGAAGAAGTGACAAGCTGGTCCTTTGTATACAGTGATGATGGAAATTACTATCAGCAGAGTATCAATGGAACAACCGGTTATTATAACGGACTTTATGTTGATGCAGCAACAGGTAAGCTTGTACCAAACGGTTCAACACCGAATTCAGCACAGTTTACGACAGGCGCAAAGATTTCCGTGCCGGTCAGCGGAAAATGTACGATTTCAGTTGAAGCATATCAGCCACAGTATGCGCTGTATACAATCGGAGGAACTGCGGCAGATACGACAACGGCGGTTTCTACCTATACCTATGATTCAGAAGAAGCCGGAACGGTAGAAATCGTATCAACGGGAGGCGCTTATCTTTCAAAAATATCCGTTGTCTATGCAGCAAAGGACGTAGAATATGTTGAACAGCCGGAAATGCCAAAGACATATGATTACGGTACGGCAGATTCACTGGTTGTACAGCCGACAGGTCAAAGACTGGTCGTTACACAGACAGGTGGTACTTTAACCGGAAAAGAAAGTATCAGTGACAGTGTCAGCTACTTTGGATTTGATGAAACAGCGGACATAAACAGGCTCACGGCAGATGTGACAATTTTAGAGTGCGGCACAAGCAGTTCTAACGGTGTGTTCTTTGGTGCATTTAACAAAAACGGCATTGCAACGGCAGGTATCCGCAAAGGTACGGAATTAAAGATGATTTATTCCAAATCTTCATCAGAAATGGTGGGTGCGGCAGGTACACTGACAGGAAATGTGACTTTAGGAACGCGTGTCAGATTTGAACTTGTAAAGACAGATGAAGGTCTGGCCATCAGCATTACACCAAAAGACGATAAAGAGCAGCAGATCGTTTATAAATACAGTTCAACAATGCTGCTTCAGACAGACCGTGAAAATACAGCCGTGTCCTATGGTTTTGTATTTGCAGGGGTCAAGGCTGTGATTCAGAATATGAAATATACAGCAGAAGACGGAACGGTTCGGTATGACCAGAATGCATGTTATTATGCGCAGGGTACGGCACCGGTAGTTGAAAGTGTAACAGCACAGCAGGCAGAAACAAGAGATTACATTACCGTAAGCTGGACGAATTCAGTAGAAGCAGACGGTGACGGTATGTATGTGCTTCAGGTATCAGATGACGGCGGTAAGACATGGGAAAATGTGGATACGGCTATTACAGATACAACATACCGGTATAAGCTGAAAAATGCCGGGGATTATAATTTCAGAGTCTGCGGAAAACTCGGTGTAAGCGGAGAGTACAATGACTTTGTTCAGACCGATGCGATTACGGTGATAGCACCGTTAAGTACACCGGTTGTCAGCATTTCCTCAACGGCAGACAAAGTAAAGATTACCTGGGCTAAGGTATATGATGCAACAGCGTATGATGTATACCGTTATTCTTATGATGAAACAGAGGAAAATGCTAAGAAAATTGCGACGACAACAGAATGTGCTTACGAGGATACGGACGTAACAGCAGAAATGCCGTATTACTATTATATTGTTGCCAATTCTTACATTGGAACCACATTAGATAACTACAGCAATCCGTCAGAAACGGTATGGGCAGTGCCGAGTGCCGGACATAAGGGAGATTATGTATACGAGGATGATGCGGTAGGATTTACGATTACAAAGAGGTCTTATGACACTGTATTTGATGGTAAGATTACCCTTGAAGGTGTCGTTGAAAAGGTGGCAGATGTTTCACTGGTGATTAACGGAGAAACAGTAGACACACAGAGTGTGAAAGCCAAAGAAACCTTTGCATTTGACGATAAGGAGATTGCACAGGGCAGAAATGATGTGGAATTACGGTTCACGGATAAAGATGGCAATATCACAAGAGAAACCTTTAATTATGTGTATCTGACGAATTATCAGAAAGTGGTTGATGCTGCTTATGATGGAACAGACGGCGAAGAGGTAAATGGAATTGCAACCTACAAGACCGTACAGGCAGCAGTCAATTCTGTAGCAGCGTCCAATGAACGGCGCGTTGTGATTTTTGTTAAAGAAGGCGATTACGAAGAACATCTTTCAGTGACATCACCGTATATTACACTCATTGGTGAAGACAGTGAAAAGACAAGAATTTATTATGATACCAAAGAATGGGTCGGCGGTGATATGAGCCAGCGCTGTGCAGTCAGCATCGGAAAGGCGGCAACCGGATTTTCAGCAGAAAACCTGACCATTGAAAATACATACAAATACCTTGGTGACGGTTCGCTTTCCAATGAATCCTGCGATGCATTAAGAAATGATGCAGAAAATACTTTGTATGTTAATGTAAGAATTTTAGGATATCAGGATACACTTTGTGCTAATGCAGGAACACAGTATTATTACAAGTGTTATATTGCAGGAAATGTAGACTTTATTTACGGAAATGAGCCGAGAGCATTCTTTAATGACTGTAAGCTGGTATTCCGTTATAGCGCAGCTAAAAATTCCGGCTATGTATGTGCGCCAAAGACAGGGGCTGATGCGGCATACGGACTGACATTTTACAAGTGCCGTGTTCTTTCGGAAACGGGCTGTTCAGGCAGCAGATATTACCTTGCAAGACCGTGGGGAGCAGATGCCTATATTACATGGATTGACTGTTACATGGGTAAAATTCTCCGTGCCAATACTGCAAATCCGTATTCGGATATGAGCGGAAATCCGGCAGCAGGCGCAAGATTCTTTGAATTTGGAAGCTTTGGACCGGGTTATGCAATTAATATTAACAGAAGACAGATTTCATCCGCAAAGGCGGAAGAAATGACAACCACCGGTTATTTAGGCTGGGATCCATATACAATCGTAGCGATGATTGGCGGAAGATATGTGGGAACCGTAAATACCGGTATTGAGAACAAATTTGTTGAGAAAGAATACGTATCCGATACCTATTCCGGCATGGAAGGTGATGATACCGGACTGGATAAATATGTACTCGAAGGATACGCACAGAGCGGAAAGACAACCGGCGGCGGATTATTAATGGAATCCTCTAAGGATTATTACACCGCAGGTTCAGCCGAAGAATTTTTACAGGCTATTCAGAGTATAAAAGCAAGCGGCAGACCGTCCGTGCTTGAACTGACAAGTGATATTGCACTGGGAACGAACGAGGTTGAGGGCTTTAATAATTACAAAGCATTTATTACGGCACATAAGCTTGCACCGCTGACACACCCGACACTGATACAGACAGGTGTATCCATGTTAAAGTTACAGGATATGAGTGACTTGACGATTTACTCAAAGAACGGTGCAAAGATTACACATACCTGCATTGATATTACAGGTTCAAGCAACATCATTATCAGAAACATCGAATTTGATGAAATCTGGGAGTGGGATGATGAAACTGAAGGCGCATATGACCGTAATGACTGGGACTACATGACAATTGAAAAGGGAAGTTCCAATATCTGGATTGACCATTGTACGTTCTATAAAGCATATGACGGTGTGATTGATGTTAAGACACCAGCAGACAGCAGCAACGTAACCATTTCATGGTGTGAATTTTTACCGGCGAGTGAAGACAGCGTATTTTTTGATACGATGATGAATGCCATGAAGGAAAATCCGGACAACTATCCGTATTATAAGCATTTACTGGAAGCGGGCATGACAGATCAGCAGATTTATAACTATGCATATGGACAGAAAAAGACACATCTGCTCGGACAGTCCGATACAGATACGTCAGCTAAAAACATTACCGTAACACTGGCAAACAATTACTACAAGGATTCAATGGACAGAATGCCAAGACTGCGTTTTGGTACGGCACACGTTTATAATTGTATTATGGATGCACAGGATTTAAGAGATATGCGTCTGGATATCCAGAATACAGTCGGTTCGGCATTTTCACAGAAGATTGTAAGCAACGGCGCTTCTTCAAACTGCGGTGCGCACATGCTTCTTGAAAACTGCTATATGTCCGGCATGACTAACGCATTAATCAGTGGTAACGGTGACAGTGAGGCCGGCTATATTAATGCATTTAACACGATGTATCTGCTGGATAGCAAAGAACAAGAATTAAAGATAACTTTGAACACGCATAAAGAAGGCGAAACGGCATTAGTTCAGGACAGAGGAGAATTTATAGAAAATCTTCCATACAGCGGCTACACCCTGTATGCAGCATCAGACCTTGAAACACAGGTACAGCCTTACACAGGTGCCGGAAAGCTGACGATGACAACACTGCAGTGGGAAAAGACAGCTTACAATGATGTACATAAAGAACATACAGAGCATACATGGAATGACGGAGCAATCGAAAAAGAAGCAACCTGTACCGAAGCGGGCGTAAAAGTTTACACTTGTACAGTCTGCGGAGACACAAAGAAAGAAGAAATTCCGGCAACAGGACATGTATGGGATGAAGGTAAGGTTACAACAGAAGCAACGACAGAAGCCGAAGGTGTAAAGACTTATACCTGTACAATCTGTGGGGATACAAAGACCGAAGCGATTCCGAAACTTGATGATAATGATAACAAAGGTGATACCGATGACGACAACAACGGTAAAACCGATGTAAGCATTGATGTTGTTGCAGGTGAAAATACACCGGCAGTTGCAGTTGATGGAACAACCGATGACATTGTAAAGAAGGTTCTGACACAGGAAGAACAGAAGTCTGCGGCCAATGGTGCAAAGACAGCGATATCTCTTCATATAGCAGATATTACCGCAACCGTTTCAGATACAGAGAAGGAACTGATAGCAAAGAAGTTATCAGACGGACAGAGTGCCGGAATGTATCTTGATATTGTATTAAAAGCGGCAGTTGGAGAAAGTACCCGTGTTGTTACAGATACAAATGAGGCGCTGACAATGAAGATTACAGTTCCTGAGAGTCTTCGCAATACGGATACATCAAAGAAGAGAACGTATGATATTGTAAGAGTTCATGGAAAGGATGCAGTTGTTTTATCTTCTGAATTCAATCAGGATGATATGACCATTACATTTACAACCGGTCAGTTCTCAACTTACGCAGTTGTGTATAAAGATACAGCCGTGATACCGGAACAACCGACAACACCGGGACAGCCGACGACACCGACGCAGCCGACAACACCGGAACAGCCGACAATACCGGAACAGCCGACAACACCGGCACAGCCGACGACACCGGAACAGCCGACAACACCGGAACAGCCGACAACACCGGGACAGCCGACAACATCGGCACAGCCGGAAAATCCGACAATCCAGAATACGGAGAGTACGGAAAAAACAACAGCGGCAGACAATGCAACAGAGGAAACACAGGTTCAGACAGGTGATTCTGTTTCATCTGGCAAGGTGGCCGGCATCGTGATTATTCTGATTGCCAGCATGGCAGTGATTGGTTTTGTACTTTTTAAAAAGAAAAAAAACGATACAGAAGAATAGTTGCAGATATCATAGGCGGGGAATTTTGACCGCAACATCTGATTGCATAAATAATTAAAAAAATGAAAAAAAGCGGGCGCTAAATGAGAGTTAGGCGCCCGCTTTGTCTTGTAAAAAATATAAATTTATGATATCTTTAATAAAAAGGATTGGATAAAAAATAAAAGCTGTATACAGGAATAAATTTATATGCAGAAGTTATTGGAGTAACGGATTGGAGTTATTATGATACGTGTGGATGTAAAAGATTTAAAAGGTGATGAAATACTGGCAGTCCCTGTGATGTCAGCATCTGATACGGTTCTTGTACAGTCCGATACAGAGTTAAAGGAAGAATATATTCAAAAGCTGACGGACCAGCGGATCGGCTATGTATATGTAAAAGAACAGACCGGCAGCGGACAGATTGTAAAAGAACGGAAAGAAGAAAAAGAGCCGCAGCAAAAGAAAATATACAGGCTGGATGAAACGACAGACCGTTCAAGGGAAATTGTCGCGGGGATTCTTGACAGACATATTTATAAACATAATTCGGATTTAAAAAAGATTGGAGAGGCGGCAGAAAATATTATTGATTCTGTACTTTCAGACCATGATGTCCTGACCAATGTGACGGAAATCCGCAATGTCAGTACAGATATGTATACACACTGTATTAATGTGTGTTCATTATCAACCATTCTGGCATTGAAGCTGAAGATGACAGATCGTCAGGTACATAATGTGGCACTTGGGGCGATTCTGCATGATATTGGTTTAAAGTATATCCGTGTACCGTACGAGAATATTAGTATTGAAGATATGAACTACAGGGATTTACTGGAATATAAAAAGCATACCATCTATGGATACAGTTCCGTAGAAAAAGAAGAATGGTTATCCGATACGGCAAAAGAGATTATTCTTCTTCACCATGAAAACGTAAAGGGAACAGGCTTTCCGTTCCAGCAGAGAAATGGCAAGTTAAAGGCAGAAGTGCGCTTAGTATCCGTTTGTGATGATTTTGACAGCCTGGTGAGTGGAATCGGCAACAGGAAGATGAAGATTTATGAAGCCATAGAGTATATCAAGGTGCATACGGGCATGGAATATGATGCAACCATTGCGAATAAGCTGCTTGAATCGGTAGCAGTGTATCCGGTTGGCATGAATGTCATGACGAATGAAGGAGAAATCGGTGTGGTTGTACGCCAGAACCGGGAGGTTACAGACCGTCCGGTAATCCGTATGCTGCGATATGCAGATGGAACAGATTATAAAGAAGAAGTGGAAAAAGATTTGTTAAAGTATCTGACGGTATTTATTGTCGATACATTATAAGCAGAGGAGTTTATTCAAAAATAATATATGAATTTATATATGAGAGCGCTTGGATTTTCAAGGATGGATTCCAAAGCTGAGGCAGAATTTATACAAGAGGGGATAAAAGAGTGCATTGATGAGGGGCTGGTGCTGAAAAATCAAAAATTAAACAGGGGTTCAATGGTGGTAGCAGTAGGCGAATCCATGGGTGTTTATATTTATGGAAGATATGAGGAAAACCGGTTTGTCTATGAATATCATTTTCCATTTTTAATGGGAAGCGTGGGAACGCTAAATGATGAGATTACGATAGAGCGGCATCTGGATAAGGAGTCGTTTGCAGCAGTCTGTGATGAGGCAAAGACAGGAGTTACGCTGATTTTTTATTTACAGAATATTATGGATTATCTGGATTATCTGGTTAAAGCAGCAGGGAATCAGAAGCTGCCGGAACTGCTGGACACAAGAGGTGCTTCCGTAAAAAATCCGGTTCCGGGTAAACGGGCAGTCATGACGGCATTATCCATTGGCGGGATGATACTGCTTCCAATCCGCAAAAAGCAGGAAAAGGATAAAGAAGCGGAGGAAAGCAGAAGACGGCGTATTGCGGCAGCTAAAAGGGGTGATGAACAGGCAATGGAGAGCCTGACCCTTGAAGATATTGATACTTATACGGAAATTTCACACCGTATTATCCATGAAGATGTGTTTTCCATCGTAGATTCAACATTTATGCCGTGCGGTGTCGAATGTGACCAGTATTCTGTGATGGGGGAAATTCTGGAATTATCGGAGGTAAGAAATACTTATACCGATGAGAAAGTCTACCAGATGACACTGGAATGTAACAATATGGTGTTCCCGTATGGCGATTAACGAAGCGGATCTGCTGGGGGAACCGGCAGTCGGACGGCGTTTTAAGGGACAGGTATGGCTTCAGGGCAGAGTGCAATTTTAATAAAATGTTAATAAAATATTAATTTTGCAAAATAAATGGCAATTTATAGGAGATTGTGTTAGTATGAAACAGTGAATAACTATAAGAGTTTAAGAATATTAATAGGAGATGAAATTATGAGTAAGAAACTTCGTGGAATCGGAGTGCAGCTTGTCGGATTTTTTGTACTGGCAATTTTGATTCCAACATTGATACTTGCATTCAGGGCAATAGAAACAACAAAATCAGCCCAGACAGAAAATTTGAAGCTGACAAGTGTACAGACATTACAGGAAACCAAGATGGGATTTACTAATTATCTGAAAAATATCAGTCAGCCAGTAGACCTTTTAACAAGAAATGATGCCGTAAAGCATCTGGAAGACAGGGGCGATTATGATACGAATGTAACAACAGTACAGGATGCATTAATTGCTTCCGTTAAAGTTACAAACGGTGCAGAAAGAGCGTATTTTTCAACTGTTACGGGACACCTGATCACAGGCTGGACAGAGTGGGATAATACAAAGAATAAGCTGGGTAACAAAAAGTCTATCCAGGACGGTGTGAATAATACAGCAAAAGACTGGTATAAGTCTACAATCGGTTCACCTGCAAGAAACAGCGTATATGCACAGTTTACAGATCCTTATACAGATTCACAGGGCAATACTGTCATTACCGTTTCACAGGAAATCAAGTATTCAGATAACAGCAACTATGGTGCAGTTGCCATGGATATTAATTTTGAAGAAATGACCAATTATGTACAGAGCATCGGTCTGTTAAATACAGGTTATGTGGTTCTTGTAAACAAAGATGGTAAGATTATTGTAAATAACGATAAGAATACATATTCTTCAGACAGTGTAAGCAGCTACAATTTCTGGAGTAAGTTAAACGCAGAGTCGCCGGAAGAAATTTACAATGTTCAGGATTTTGACGAAAAGATTAACGGAAAGACAGTACACGTTGTAGTAGCCAGAGATGAAATTACAGACTGGACACTGGTTGGTTTTATCAGTTCCAATGAAACAGCAAGCGTTGTGAATAAGATTGTTAATGCAACGATTTCATCCGGTATTATTTCATTTATCATCGGTATTGTCATTGCATTATTTGTAACAATGATGTTTACAAAGGAAATCAAGAAGATTAACAGTGTTATGCAGGCTGTTGCAGACGGTGATTTAACACAGAGAATTCCAATTAAGAAGAAGAATGAGTTTGGTGAACTTGAAGGTAACTTTAATGAAATGGTTGATAATGTATCCATACTGATTAAGGATGTGGAAGAACGTTCACAGGTTATTATCAAGGCATCAGATAATATTTCTGAGATTTCCAAGACAACAACCGAAACAACAAATCAGGTTTCTGAAGCAATCCAGAGTGTATCCATCGGGGCACAGGGGCAGGCGGAAAGCACGAACAATGCGACGAAGGAAGTTGAAAATCTCGCAGAGAGATTACACGAAACAAAGGCATATGTCAGTGATATTAACGATATGTCGATTGAAACCCAGCAGATGAGTAACAAGGGTATCACGATTGTAGAAGATTTAATTGGCAAGGGCGAGCAGTCTATTGAAAATTCAAAGATTTCCCAGTCCGTTGTAGATGAAATGATTCAGAGTATTGAAAAGATTAACTTCATTTCCAATGCCATTACAGAGATTACGGAACAGACGAATCTGTTATCACTGAATGCAAGTATTGAAGCGGCAAGAGCAGGTGAGAGCGGCAGAGGTTTCGCAGTTGTAGCAGATGAAATCAGAAAGCTTGCAGAACAGTCACAGCAGTCAACCGATGAAATCAAGCAGATTGTTGCCGAGATTACAGATAAGTCTGCACTGGTAGAAAAGACACTTGATGAAACGAACCAGATTATTACTGAACAGAACCAGTCTATTCAGGATACAAAGGATCTGTTTAATACAATTTCAACCTCTATCAACGCTTTAACGGAAGGTCTTGACAACATTGCCAAGTTAAATGAGCAGATGGATAACAGCAGAGGAAATGTAATTGACAGAATGGAAGATGTCGCTTCTATTTCTACAGAAACAGCGGCAGCTTCCGAGGAAGTAACAGCTTCTGCAGAGGAAGTTAACGCAACAATGCACAACTTAAATCAGTGCACGGTAGAGCTTGATGAAATTGCAGTTGCATTAAAAGAAGCAATCAACAAGTTCAAGTTACAGTAGGCATAACGAGAAAGCAATTGACCGTTTTAGCTAATTGTGATAGAATAAGGACAGTCTGAAATCTTCAGACTGTCCTTATTTGTTCTCTTAGTTAAATGGATATAACGAGCGCCTCCTAAGCGCTAGTTGTGGGTTCGATTCCCGCAGGGAACATTGATTTTTTGCTTGAAAAAAAACAGGCATGGCGGAGTATCGCTCAGATTAGATTAAAAATTCTAGTCTGGGCGATTTTTTTGTTCAGGCAAAGGGGAAAATTAAGGTGATCGGTGACAGCCAGATGATTGAACTACAGGACAGTATCAAAAATATGGAGTCCTGAATCCATTGATTGTCCGGCCGAGGAAAGAAGGCTGCTATGCGATCATTTCAGGGCACAGATTCTTCGTTCTATGGTAGGATAAGCTGAGAGAATTTTATGATTACATCATTATTGATTGTATCCAATACAGAAAAGGCAGAGCAGGCACCTAGGAAAAGCAGCACTTATGGGGATGTTATCCAAACATCTGATCTCTGTATCGGATATGTGTATGGATGAGCAGCAGTATTCCAAAGAGCAGTGGGATGAGAAAATTACCGACAGTATTAACTATTTCCTGATTCTCCGTGCGATTGTAGCTTTTGGTTCCACTGGGAGATAAGAAGAAACTCTTCGCAGAGATTCTCCTTGATTTTAAACGGTAGGTTTTGTAGGCCTTACTGTAAGCTGTAAACCGAGATGCTGAAAAATATTAAGCAGTGTTCCGAGATTTGGGGTTGTTTTGCAGGATTCGATCCGTGCTACGGATGATTGTGGAATACCACACATAGCAGCAAGCTCTCTCTGGCTAAGTCCAAGAGAAGTACGCTGTTCCACCATGGCACTTACGATGGAGGAAATATTTTCAACTTCATCGATGTCTTTTCCAATTTCAGGATCAACGGTTCTTACATGTTCCTTATAGTCATTCCAGGTTTTCATAATCATTCAGCCTCCTTTCGGGCAAGATAATCATCACGTTCGGTCTTTGCTCGTTCAATTTCACGTTTGGGAGTCTTTTGAGTTTTCTTGCGGAATTGATGTAAAAGCACAAAGGTATCATTTTTGAAATAAAAATATAAAACACGGTTATTGCCTGGGCGAAGCTCCCAGATATCATCATCAAGGTGTTTTGTGATATTTTCATTAAGCCGTGTACCATTATCTTCGAGGAGCTGGATGTACAAACTTATTTGCTTGTATTGAATACGGGCATCTTTGTTTGTAGCTGCTTTGACTCGAAGAGATTCAAGAAAATCTCAAAGCTATGATCTGCCATCGGAATGGAATTACCAGATTGCAGAAGCAACCCGAAAGCAGTTCGGAATTCTGAAAAAACTGATGGAAAGAGAGGATGTAACCGAATTAGTGGAAGCCACTGATGCCGGACGAGAGGGAGAGCTGATCTTTTGGCTTGTATATGATCAGGCAAAATGCAAAAAGCCATTCGAGCGCTTATGGATTTCTTCAATGGAGGACCAGGCGATTTCGGATGGTTTTTCTCATCTGAAAAATGGCAGGGAATATGATGATCTCTACCGGGCGGCACTATGCAGGGAGCGAGCGGACTGGATTGTGGGAATGAATGTAACCAGGTTATTTTCAACTTTGTATGGCCAGACACTGAATGTTGGAAGAGTCATGACACCGACACTTGCCATGATCGTACAGAGAGAGACAGAGATTGATGGCTTTAAGCCGGAACCAATTTACAGACTGTCTATCAGCTGCGGAGGCATTACAGCATTATCAGATCGTTTCGAGAAGAAACAGGATGCAGAGAATATCTTGAATGTGCTGAAGGAACAAAAGGTCGCACAGGTGACAAAGATTGATCCGGCAGATAAGCAGGAGAAGGCACCACAGCTCTACAGCCTTACTGCGTTGCAGAGAGATGCCAACCGTTTTCTGGGATTCACGGCACAGCAGATACTTGATTATACACAGAGTCTTTATGAAAAGAAACTGGTAACCTATCCGAGAACAGACAGCCGTTTTCTCACAGAAGATATGGAAAGCATGATTCATGATCTGGCAGGAAAGATGGCTGCAAAATTTGGATATACCAGAAAAATGGTGGTTCATCCGAAACAGGTAATCAAAAACAGCAAGGTCAGTGATCACCATGCAATCATTCCTACGGTCAATGTGGCAGATGCAGAGTTTGGTGAACTGCCATCCGTGGAGCAGAAGGTATTGAGCCTGATTACAGCCAGACTGTTATTGGCTCTGGGAGATCCAGCAGTGAGAAATGAAGTAGATGTGGAATTTACCTGTGCAGACACAGTATTCAGAGCAAAGGCAAAGAACATCAGGGAAAAGAGATGGAGAGAGATTCAGGAATGAATCATGGGAGGCAGTGCAGAGAGCACAGATTCTGAAAATGACAGGAAGCAGACAGAGTTATGATAAACAGTGCAGCCAGCATTATATCAGGACAGAGGTTGTAAGAAAGCTGGTGCTGGAAACCATCAAAGCGGTCAGTGATTATGTGATTACCAATGAGGAGGAATTTATCAACAGGATATATTCCTCTTCGGGAGACAAGCAGAAAGAGAGCATAAAGTCTATGAAACGAAAAATTGCACAGGATACCAAGCGTGTAAACGAGCTGAATATGCTGATGAAGAAACTGTATGAGGATAATATCAGCGGAAAGCTGTCTGACAAGCGTTTTGAATTTATGCTCAGCGAGTTTGAAAATGAACAGGACACCCTTGAAATATCAATGGAAAATGCCAAAGCCGAGATTGAAAAATATGAGAGTGATACAGTCCGGGCAGACAAATTCATAGAACTTGTGAAACGCTATACAGATTTCAGTGAATTAACTACCCCCATGCTGAATGAATTTGTGGAAAAGATACTTGTCCATGAAGCGGATTATTCAAGTGGCGAGAGGGTACAGGAAGTGGAGATTTACCTGAACTTTATCGGGAAGTTTGAACTGCCTGTAAAAGAACCGACTGCGGAAGAAATTGCAGAGCACGAAAAGCTGAAAGCACGCAGGGCAAAAAAAGCAGAATATAACCGCAGATACATGGAAAAGCGGAGAAAGCGTATCGCAGAGGAAGAACAGAAATCAAAGGAAGTAACAGTAAACAGTTAAGGGTATGGAGGATAGAGAGCTTATGAAACAGGAAGAAATCAGAAAGTGTACAAAGGTTGTGGAACTGTTCCGCAGTATGATGGATGAATTGGGAGATATGTGTGTGGTATATGATGAAAGGTTCGGCTTTATTGTACTGGAGTATTACATGGATGGGTATTTTGAGAATAATTCCAACTACGACAATGCAGAGGACTTGTATCATCACTTGTTGGATAAATGGAAATTCTGCTGGATTGTGGATAAGGCAAAGGTCAACGGGACAGAAGAATTTGAAGATTATGAACCGTCATTGACAAAGGAACAGCGGAATATGCCTTGCATATCTTTTAACACGCTTAAAGGGCATAAAAAACGGAAAAAGGCTACATAATTTGAACATTTTGAAGGAGGGTATCGCAGTGGCGAGGATGGGCAAAAAAGAAAAACGGTTGTGGGTGTTCTTTTTGAATGACAAGAACAGGATACAGTATAATGACCAGTGCAAGAAGTGTGTGAATGACTGTAAGCAGAGCTTCCGGTGCAGGATTGTGTGGTGCGGGAAGTATTACTCTAAGCGGAGGAAAAGGTAGAACCAGAGAAACCAAAGACCAAGAGTCAGGAAGCAAGTTTATAAAGGTTTATGGAAAGAGCAGGTAGCAATCTATCTGCTTTTTCCTGTTATGTGGTTATCGTAAGCCGAGAAGGTTAAGTGACGAACAAAGGGAACAGGCAAGGTTACGGATGGAGAAAATCAATTCAGATGATAATTGTCGGGAAGATTAGAGTCCAGTCGCAACATTCAGAAGTCCAGTCACAACATTTCCGAATTTAAAGAAAGAAATCTGCCGATAATATAAATGAACAATAGATGATGTTATCCATATTTGATAATGAGTCATGAAAATGAGGTGGAACAGTTGAACATAGCAATTTGCGATGATGAGGAAAATATACGCATTTACATACGCAAGCTGATACAGAAGCAGGAAACTTTTTGTAAGATAACAGAGTTTTCATCGGGCAAGGAATTATTGGAGTTTCAGGATGAGACAAATGCAGAAGAAATAGACATACTTTTTCTGGATATCTCTATGGGAGATGAGGATGGAATGACTGTGGCAAAGCAGCTCAGGAGCCAGATGGAAAGCAAGAAAGAAGCAGTGTGGGGAAGCCTGCCGCTTCTGATATTTGTAACGGGATATCCGGAATATATGCAGGAGGCTTTTTCTGTTAATGCTTTTCAGTATATTGTAAAACCGATTCAGGAAAGCAATTTTGAGCAGGTTTTTGCACAGACCATACGGGAGTATCAATATTTGATGGCAAAGAAAAAGGAAAAACCAAAAGAAGTATTAGTTCGGAATGGAAATAGAACAAGAAGTGTTTCAGCAGATGATATTTACTATATTGAAAGCAGTAATCGAAAAGTGACCTTGTATTTGCGGCATGAAAAAATTGAATATTATGACAAGATCAGCTCACTGGAAAGCGAGCTTAAGCCGGATTTTTTCCGTATACACAAAGGGTATCTGGTTAACATAAAATATGTGAAACGATATGACCGGACAGAGGTGAAAATGAGAAACGGGGACAGTCTGCTGATATCCAAGTATAAATATCAGGACTTTGTAAAGCGTTATTTGGAATACATTTTGGAGGAAAGATAATTGAGTCAGGTTACATATGAAATCATTCGCAAGCTTTTTGAAATCTATCCTATTATTCTGCAAATCGTTCTTTTTCTGGTATTGTGGAATGTATTTTTTCGGTGGGAGAAAGGGATATGGATTGTTGCAGGAATATTGGCAGTGATGAATATTTGCATGGGGCTATGGCTGGAAAAGCCGGGGGTAATACGATATACAATGTCCGCTGTCATTGTGTTGGGATATTGTTTTTGCAAATACCAAAAACATTTGGAAAAGGCGGTATTCATACTGCTGCTGTTTTACAATTTTCATGCGTTAAGTTATTTGATTGCAGACAGTATTTATCAATGTACAGTGGAGAGCATATTTAGAGGGTTGGATGTTCTGAGTGAGGAATATATATTTCGGGTTTATCTGGGTATGGCGATAGGTATGGGCATCCTGCTTTTATCGTACACGTTGGTATTACTGATTATGACAGGTGTCGTGATAAAAATCGTAAAGAAACCGTTTATGCTGAGATGGCAGGAAACGATATTCCTTTCAGTACTGAATATTGTAGGGAGTATGATTGTAGGAATAAGCTTAGACCTTTCCGTAGTGCAAATCGAGGGTGGAGTTTTTCTGTTGTATGATGACAAGCAGGAAATGTTGTGGAAATTACCGATAATTGCGGTTCTTATCTATGTGGGGGAAATTTCGGCAATATACATCTACCAGAATTACAGGAAGCTTCAAAAAGAACGGCAGAAACATTTTGTGGAAGAACAACAGGTCAAAGCCATGAAGCAGAGACTGGAAGAAGCAGAGAACTTCTACGGGAGCATTCGCAGAGTAAGGCATGAGATGAAAAACCATATGACGAATATAAAAGGGCTGGTGGCAAGTGAGAAATATGATGAAGTAGAGAATTATATCGAAAAACTGGATGAAACCATACAGACTATGGACTATAAATTCAATACAGGAAATGCGGTCACAGATGTGATTATCAATAATAAATACCAGAAAGCGAAAAATGCAGGTATTTCGTTTCAAGTAAAATTTAACTTGGGGGAAACAGACACAATTTCTGCATTTGATATAGGTATCATTCTGAATAACCTTTTAGATAATGCCATAGAAGCCTGCGAGAAACTGGAGCAGGAACAGCGATATATCAATCTGACTTTAAAGAAAAAGAATCATTTCCTACTGATTGAAGTGGAAAACAGCTTTGATGGGAAAGTGATATGGGAAGATGGAGGTATCGTCCCGATGACAACGAAACAGAGCGATCTGCCGGATATTTTGATGGAGCATGGAATAGGGTTAAAAAATGTAAAGAATGTGGCAGACCATTATCTTGGAGATATGGATATCAAAATAAAAAACGATGTGTTTAAAGTCACAGTAATGCTGCAGCAGAAGGAAATAAAATAAAAAAATATGAAAAAGGAAGGAGAATGTAGTAATGGATGTAGGTTCAGTTTATGGCAGTTATTATGAAACAGCAAAGAGTTACATGGGTTTGAGGAAGGAGGAAAAACAAGCGGGATTTGCGGAAAAGGTCACAGACAAAAGTCAGGTTTCCCCAGAAGATATGACTTTAGAGGAATACAAGGCGTATTTTAATAAAAAGATGAATTCATTATATACACATCCATCTCAGCGGAATAGAAATGATATTATAGATATTACTGATGCCGCTTATAAAAGAATGCAGACTGATCCGGAATATGAGAAGAAAATATTAGACGCTTTAGCGAAGAATAAGGCAGTTAATTTTGGAAACTATATTCCACAAATATCATATATGCATATAGATGATACATATGAGAAATGTTACGGCTATACGCAGGGCATGAAGGAGAATGACGGTTATTCCGGGAGTTCCTCCGCAAAGGGAACTGATGCCGGACGGCAGAAAAAGGCAAGGCAGAAGGAACTGCTGGAAGAATATTTGGAAAAGCGGGCGCAGATGAAGGAATTTCAGCAGGAGGCGTTGGAAGAAAAGATTGCAAAGCAGGAATTGGAGAGGAGCAGGCTGACAAAGGCATGGAGCAGTAAGAGGCAGATGGCGATGGCTTCCAATGCTTATGACGCAAATGTTATGACGGAAACCGCGACAGGCAGTGAGGTATAGTGTAATGAATGGTGTATCATTATCAAACCAAGTAATCCATTGGAATGAGTCAAACGCTGCATCACCAAGAAATGTTTTGGGATTAATAAGCGGATGCTTCACAAAGAAGTCTTTTAGTGTAGGAATGAGTAATTTAGCATCATGAACGCACTTATCTTCATCAGGAGAATCAGATTTCTTTTCTACCACGATTTCAGGATGTGAGATCATAAAGTTTTTGTTATAAAAAGATATATGCTGGATGATGCCAAGACCATTGGTGACAATGCCAAACTTGAAGACATAGCAAAAATGACCATTAATGTATAACTGCTTAATTTCAGGATTTGCGGAAGCGTGTGTTGGCATAGAACCATAAGCTGCTTTGTAAGGATCATAATTCTTATCAAAGTTGTTAGCTTTGGCATAAGCTTTGAGCTGCTTGATAATACGATTTGCGTATTTCGGATTATTTTCAGCAACGAAAGCCTCAATACCAGAAGAATCAAAGATAGTCATATCCGCTTTGGCAGAATCAATAGCATGACAGACTGGTTCGGTTAAATCAACAAGGTTATCAAAAACAAGCTGAAGGTCATCAATAAAGTCCTGTTTGAAGCGGGTGATTTTAGAAGCATCCGGAACTTTGGTGAAGCCACAGAATTCACGCAGCGGTTTTGAATAAGCAAGAAAAGTTAAAAGAAGCTGGTCTGTGGGAATAGAAAAAATACGCTGAATAATCTCATCAATATCGATGTGGTTTTCTAATAGAGATAGAAATACAGGTTTGTCATTTTCAAATTTATTTTGGCAATCTGAAAAAATATCTGCCAAAGAAAGCTGTTTATATGGTATCATAGATGTCAGAATAACTCCTTTCTTGGATGTATGGTTTATAGTTTCTGGTCAACTCTATTATACCATATCCGGTGAGGGGTTATTTGTTTTTTGTAGTTAAAAAATGCCGTATTTATGAGGCTTGTGGCGTTTCACAAACGCCTATCAAATTATTCTATTAAGGAGGGCGAGTTTATGTCAAAAATCACAGATTATGGATTTTTGTTTCAGCAAATGTTTGGAACAAAAGGCACAAAAAGTACAAGTGCAATAGGTAGCTTTCAGCTGTCGCAGTTAAACAGCAGCTCTATACAGTCGCAGTTAAAAGCGGCGGGTATTGATACGAACAGTGCCCAATATAAGGCTGCAATAAAGCAGATGATGTCAAATGCAAATGGGTTAATGTACACAAATATCCAGAGCATTAAAAATTTGATGAAAAGTTACGACAAAGATGGAGATTACATTGATCCAACAACGGGATTAGCAGGTCTTTTGCTAACAGATGAAAATGCAAGTAGTCAAAAACGTATTATTTCCATTCCGGAAAGCAGCAAAGATGAAATGTTTGAGCAAACGAAAAAGGAATTTCTGCAAGAAAATGGCGTCCTGAATGGAGATACGACAAAACGATCAGATGTATATACAAATATGTATCGCAAGGTACAGAAAAATGACCGATTAGCAGCGGGATATACTATGCAGCAGTATGAGCGTGCATATCGGCAGGCATTTATATCCGCAGCAAAAGCTGCTGATCCAGGTTGGGAAATAGGGAAGCCAGTCTCATCTGGGACATTAGACGGTATCACAAGAGAATCCGTGGAAGCTAATTTAAAGAAATCAGGCAGTTCACTGGCACAGGTGTCAGTGGATACAAGGATATAGTAAATTGGTTTTATGTGGCATATATTTCACTAATTATTTCAAATTATAAGGAGATCACAAAATGAAAAGAGTAACAAAGAGAGTTTTTACGGCTGTTATGGCTTGTATGATGGCTTGCTTGATGTTTGTAACACCTGTGCTTGCTGCTACCATAACTTCAGCAAGACAACAGTAAAACTGAATGCAATTAGCGGCGGAACTTCAAAAACAAGCAATGTTACATCAGGAAGTGTTTCGGGAAGCAATCCTTCCATAACTAAGGTGGAGTTATATTGTAATGTGGCTAGTGGAACAGATCCTTATACGATTTATGTTAAAAGCCCGAGTGGAACAACAAAATCTATCTCAGGACCGACAAAAAGTGGGACTATTACCATAACTGGATTTGAAGGTGAGAATCCGTCTGGAACATGGTCAATATGGATTCAAAATAATGGTGTATCTTATAATGGAAACATCTATCCGGTTTCAACGGTAACGATAACATTAAAAGTAGCTTACAGTTATTAAGGCTAGAAGGACGAAAAGGTGTATAGGGATTCCATGCACCTTTTTGTTTTTTCTCAAAATGTGGAACCCTGCTTTTTAGATTTTCCTTTTTCTGCTATACAAAGACGTTTTCTGCAAAGAAAATGTTATTGATATGTTTTTCTGATATGATAAAGATGTTATGACAAATTTTATGTGAAATTATCTAATTGTTAATGCTCATTTATGATATAAAATTTGATATTAAAAGTTCAATATATGGAAGATTAGGTAATGTAAGGATTATGATGAGACATTTGAGAGAAGATAGGGTAGCTATTATTGATAATGGAATAAACAAAGATTTAATTTGCAGAGAAAAAATGCAATCAAAAATAGTTATAGATGACAACAATAGGTGCATAGAAGATAAAGATAAAATTCAGATTACGGATTTTCAGCATGGGACAATTTGTGCATTGATTGTTGAAAAATATAATTCTCACTGCATATTGAATAGTGTACGGATTTTGGATAAAAATGGGAAGGGCGGGATCGAAAAGATAGAACCCGCCCTTGAGTGGTGTTATCAGAACAACATAAAGATTGTAAATTTGAGCTTCGGAACTACAAATTTTAATGAGTGTGAGAAACTTAAAAAATTGGTCAATAAGTATGCGTGTAGTGGAATGATTATTGTGGCTGCAACGGCTAATTCGGGTTTCGTATCATATCCAGCTTGTTTTACGAATGTGATTGGTGTAGCAACAACAGGTAGCCCTTTAAGTTATTCCAAAGATTATATGCAAATAGGGATTGATGCTGTTGTTCCGTCTGAACATATGGTTAAAATGTTTAATGAAGAAGTAAAAACATCATTGAGTAATAGTTATGCAGCACCATATGTATGTGCTTTAATAGCAAACAGGCTAAATACAGATAATGCCCTTGGTATTAAAAAATTAAAGGAATATGTGAAAGAGCAAAGCCGTATTGAAATGATTGAGGGAGTATATGAGCCGGATTGGGTTTATAAGGCATATGTAACAGGCAGGAAGAAAACGAGCAGAGCAAATTATTACTTTGAAACGGTTTCGGGAGAGTTTAGCGAAATACAGGACAAAGTAGATACTGTAATAGGTTTTTCTGTGGCTGATTTGGAGAATCTGGATATAAAAGATAAGAATCTAATATATCTCGGACAAGAGGATATTTATAATATAGATGTGCAGGGATTCTATTGGAGCAGGAAAACCAGACAACAGCAAATTTTGAACAATCATTATCAGGGCAATGGTCTTGAGGTTCCGGTCATAATATTGGCAATTGAAGCTGCAATAGATAGTTACTATATACTTACTGAGTTAAGAAAGGTTTTTGCCAGTGATGGCTATAATGCATATACGATAGGAATGGAACCGGAATGTGTACTGTATGGGTTAGAGTATATGCCGGAACCTATGGCAGATTATGGAGTATGGAAGAATTTTATAGAAAGCCAAGTTTTTTATAAGCAAAGTGATTTGGTCATATGGTGTATTCTATTGGAAGATAGAGAAAAATTTTTGAAAGTATATCCTGATTGTGATGTAGAGATTAGTCTTTGCAAAGAGGGGGAGAATACTGTGGTTGAGATTACCTTTGAAAAAGAAAAGACTGAGAAAATAATATCAGGATTGATTGCCAGGAAAGATGTTGATGAAATATATCATATGATAGAAGCAAAACTGACGGAGGATGAAGATGGATAACAAGGAAGCAGTAAAGAGATTACTTCTGTTATTGGACAGATACCGAAAAACAATCATTGTGATTGTCGGCTGTCTGTTCATCGCTATCGAATTAAATCTTTGTATACTGCGAATCAGCACGAGAAACATTAACGATACAGTGGTCTGTTAAATACAAGTAAAAAATTAAAGATGGTTATTAAAAGATAGAGTAAGCGGTAAAAATCCTTTTGAAATTACTTATTTGTGATATTTCAAAAGGATTTTTTGCCGTTTTCTGCAAAAAAGGTCCACTTTCTGCAAAGCATCTTGTTGTGCGCAATATTTTTACGATAATATAAGCAAAAGATAACTCGATAGTTATCGGAAAGTATACGAGGATGTTTAATATGAGCATGGAAGTAACAAGTACTTATAGCGGATATGCAACAGGAACTTATGATTCTTCAATTAAAAAAAATACTGCAGCAAAAAGTAATAATTCTACTGATAGTATAGAAGAGTATTACGAGAAGCTATGTAAAAAGTTTCCTGAAATTACTTTTAACAAAGGCGGAGGTCTGGCAAGCGGAAATGAAAATAAAGTTGTAATAAACCTTTCCAGTGAATGCTTAAAGAAAATGGCAAGTGATCCAGAATTTGCAAAAAAAGTAGAATTTAACTTGACAGGTGTTGTTCCAGGGCAAAATTGGCTTTATTCAAAAGCCAAAGCAGACGGTGCTGTGATACATGGCGTTACGGCTGTAATGGATTCTGATGGGAATGTTTCCGTTACTTGTGGTGGTATGACAAGAACCAGTGGTTCAAATCAAAATTCAGGTCTTTTAAATACAGGTAGACAAACGAAGGAACGATTGGAGAAAAAACGTGAAGAGGAAAAAGCGTTAGAAAGATTAAAAGAAAAGCGTAAAGCAAAGGAAGAATATCTTGAAAATATGCAAGAAAAGAGAGAGAGAAGAGTATATTAGTGAACAGCAAGAAAAAGGTAACTTGACAACAAGAGCATATACTCAAACAGGATATGATATTGCAGATTCAGTATCTATAATAGATAAACAAATCTGAGAAAGGAGGAAAGTGGCATGAAGAAATTTATTCAGAGCAGCAGATTAATGGACTGCTGAATACAAAACTGAAAGAAAAAACAGTGATAGTGATAACACATAAGAAAGAGATATTGAACAAAGTGGATCAGATTGTCGTGCTGAAGAAAGGCGTGGTTGTTGATATAGGGGCATATGATGAGCTGATAGGTAAAAGTGATGAATTAAATATTATGATGGAAAATGCAGATTGAGTATAAAAGACTTTTCATAGCGGCAAAGCTTGCTTGAAAAGTTTTTTTGTACCGTTTTCTGCAAAATAAGGTCACTTTCTGCAAAACATATTGTAGGTTTTATTTCTACTATTTATAATAAAAAAATCAATTAGTTAAGTTTGGAGTAGTACATATGAATGAGATAGAGGTTAATGGTAGACTTGAACAATTAATCAGGGAAATAACTGATAAAGAATTAACAATTGCTGAGATGGAAAAAGAAAGTTTATTGAGTTCAAATGTTGGTTTATCTCCGTTAGATTTATTAAATTTATTTTTTGCTATAGAGAGAGAATTTAATATTAAAATTGATAGAAAAGAAATCATTGAACATAGACTTGATAAAATTTCGGATATAAAAGAAATAATTCTTAAAAAAAGTTAGCGGGAATATAAGAAAATTTCTTATATAATTTTTGAGGAAAGGAGAAAAGCATATGAAGGCATTAGGAAAAAAGAAAACTGCTCAGAATGGTACTTTAGTCGCATTTGCTTGCGATTGCATTAGCGTATGCAGATCACTGGCAAGTTGTAATTGCGCTACGGATATGTCCTTGCAAAATACCAATAGCACAACCAGCTTTGGGAAGATTGTTTCAAAGACAATGTCGGGCGAAAATTGGAGCAATATGTAATGCTCTGAATGGCACCTGAAGCAGTCGTTTTCTATTTCTCTGCTTCAGGTGCTTACCATTTGGGAAAGATGGGGATTCATGATGAAAGAGAAAGCATTTATTCATTGTTTTAGTACAAATAATCACTATTATGTTTACGATGTTAATACTAATAGTATTTTAAGAATAAACAAAGAAATATATGTAAAATTAAATGAGCATACAGATATTGAAACATTATTAGATGATAAAATAGTTCAAATGAGAGAGCAGGGATTTTTAAGAAGTAATAATCCTCTTATTAAAATTGAGCATCCATTAACTGACACATTGAAAAGTCAGCTTGAAAATAATGTAGAGTTGTTGATTTTGCAGGTTACGCAAAATTGTAATTTTAGATGCGAATATTGCGTTTATTCGGGGAGTTATGTGAACAGAGTGCATTCAAAGAAAAGAATGTCATTAGAAACAGCTAAAAAGGCGGTAGATTTTTATTATAATCATTGTAAGAATACTAAGAGCGCTCAGATTGGATTTTATGGTGGTGAGCCTCTGTTAGAAATAGAATTAATTAAAGAAATTGTAGAGTATTCAAAAATCCTTTTCAGGGGAAAAGAAATTATTTTTAATATGACTACAAATGCATCTTTGCTTGATGATGATAAAATAGATTTTTTGGCAACAAATAATTTTAATTTAACTATAAGTTTGGATGGACCAGAGAACGTACAAAATTCTGGAAGGAAATTTGCGGGAAGTTTAAGCGGTACATATCAAGTGGTAATTGATAATATTGCCAAGATAGAAGAAAGACACCCAGAATATATAAAAAATATTTCGTTTAATGCTGTATTAGGAACAGATAGCAATTTCTTGGATAGCAGCAATTATTTTACATTTGATTATCGTCCAGATAACTTAGTTACAGCGGTTAATGTAAGTGATAAGGACGCTATTGATCCGATTATGTACAGTGATGAGTTTCGTTTAAATTATTTTTACGAAGTATTCAAAAGTTATTTGTGGGGATTAAACAGAATTGAAGAGCAAGATGTTTCTAAGCTCGTCCGTTCATATATAAAAACAATTAAAACAGATATTCATGATAGATTGCAATTAAATACTATCCGTACCATAAAGTGTCATCCAAGTGGTCCTTGTCTTGCTGGTGTCAATAGATTATTTGTGACAGTAGAAGGGGATTTTTTCCCATGTGAAAGAGTGAACGAAACAAGTAAAGCATACAATATAGGTAACTTAGATGAAGGATTTTGGTATGATAAGTCTTATGAGTTATTAAATATTGGTAAGCTGACAGAAAGAGAATGCAGAGAATGTTGGGCAATTAATTTTTGTAATTGTTGTGCAGCAGGTATAGAAGAAGGGGATAAACTATCCCGCAAAAAACGATTAGAGAAATGTAAATCCAATAAGCATGTAGTTGAAGAAAGATTGAAAGAATATTGTACATTACGTGAATATGGGTGTAAATTTGAAGATTAGTAACATGGAGGTTCTAATGAGAAAGAAAATAAAAACTCTTGTCTACCCTTTTGATGATGAATGCGAGGCATTTTTAGAGTTTCATTCATGGATGGAATATATTGATATTATTGCAGTTGATACTCCGTGTGGATGGGGAAAGATGAATTTCATAAAAGAAGGGGATATACAGCAAATAGGCTCTAATATAAAAGAAATAGAGCTTTTGTGGATAGTGAAATCAACCAATAAGATTACATTAGAGGAGTTTGAAAAACGACTTATCTTTTTAACTCAAGATATAAAAAGTATTTTGGTATCAAGGAAACTATCAGCAGAAGAATTTGATAAACTAGAAGAAATTGCAAAGACAAATTCAGTAAGAATAATAGAAGAAAAAGATATTATTGGAGCTTTACCTGAACAAAGTTTTGAGGAGTCAGGAGTGGGATATGCATTAAAAGATATAGAAATACCTATTGTTATGATTGCGGGGGCTGGAGAAAATTGCAACAAGTTTGAACTTGAATTGCTAATTGCAAATAAATTAAAAGAAATTGGATATAAAGTGAGTGTTGTTACATCTCGTTCCTATGTGAATTGCTTAGGAGTACATTCGTTTCCAACATTTATGTTTCAAAGCCTAAAAGATGAAAGTGAAAAAATCATTGCATATAACAATTATATTAAATATTTATCGGAAATGGATAAGCCAGATATATTTGTTTTAGGTGTACCGGGAGGAATACTTCCAATAACGAGGCGACAACCAGAACATTTTGGAGTTTCTGCATTTGAAGTGTTTAACAGTGTCAAACCGGATTATATGATTTTTAATCTTTACAATGCGGATGTTGAAAGTAAATACCTCAGTGAAATAAAGATGCTGATGAGATATAGATTTGATGTAGATATAGATGCCTTTTACATATCGAACTACATTCAGGATGGGTTATCGTTAAATACATATATGCCGATAAAATATATAAGACAAGAGCAGCATGATGTTGAAGAAAAATGGCAAAAATTCGGGGAAGGTATTTATTATAAAAGCAAAATAGCTTTGCTTGTGGAAAATTTGATACAAACATTAAATGGTTACAAAGAAATAGAAATATTATAAATAAGGAAGGAAAAATATGAAAATAGAACAAAGTTCAAGTTATGTGAGTTCACAAATGATGTATTCAAGTCAAGTTAAGAAACAGGAAGAAGTTCAGCAAGGTACATTTGCTTCGCAGATAAAAAGCAAAGAGGATATGTCATTAGATGAATACAAGGCGTATTTTAATGAAAAGATGGATGCACTATATACTCATCCGTCACAGAGAAATATGAATTGGGTTATTGATATTAAGGATGCTGCTTATAAAAGGATGCAGACTGATCCGGAATATGAGCAAAAAATATTAGATGCCTTGGCAAAGAATAAGGCAGTTGATTTTGGAGGCAACATTCCACAAATAGCGTATACTCATGTAGATAGTACGTGGGAAGGGTGTTACGGGTATACTAAAGGAATGAAAGAGAATGATAGTTACATTAAAGGAAATTCATCAAAACATGAAAATAATGTAAAAAAGAAGAAAGAAGATACAAACAAGGAGCTTTTAGAGGAATATATTGAGAAACGCATACAGGCTCGTAAGGATATGCAGGAATTTCGTACAAAAGAGTATTTCAAGCATAAGGAGCAAAATGCTGAACTTAACAGAAAGGCATTGGTAGCAAAGGCTTATGAACAGCAAATTTTAGAAGAACATTAAGCAAGATATGTGTTGTATAGTCTGTTTGGATTAGGGTGTGTCAGGATCAGAGGAATTTGATATGAAGATGCAGGAATAGTGAAATGCAGAAGGATGTTTGCATAAAATAAAAATATGCTTAAATGAAAAAAGGAATCAGACAACAGATAGAATCTGGAGTCTGGTTTCTTTTTATGCCGTTTTCTGCAATAAGTGGTCGGGTCTCCAAAGTTTAGTGGGGTTTCCCGAAGTTTTTTAGGGGCATTCCGTAGGAGCTTCTTAATCAAACCATGAATAGATAACACAGGCAGGTCTTTCGACCTGCCTGATCTGTTTTGCAACGAAATATTTTTTAATCTTCCGTATTAAAATAAGTGACGGGATTGTAATCGTTTATTCCATTTATAACAATAAACAATTATGGGACAATATTGGACAACTATGCATATCCACAGGGAGATTTTTAGAGTGAGGAATTCAGTGTCCTATACATATTACAAGAGAGTGATGCCCTTTTTTATAAAAACACATTATAAAAAAGGGCATTGATATTTTGGGTGTTTGTATTAATCGCTGGTGTCCATAGTTCTAAAACTGTTATAAATTTCATTAATTAATAATGTAATACTAATATATTGAGGAAAAATTTTATTTATTAAAAAATCTATGTTTTCTTTTTCGTTAAAAAGAGTACTTTCTGAAAAATATGTAATTTGAAAAAGTCCTTGTATTTCATCGTTAATGTATACCGGAATAGCAAAGTACATATTATATCTATTTTCATATCCTTTGCCATAAGTAAATAATTTGTTGATATCTTCTTTCTGACAATAAATAAATATATCTTTATTATTTACTTTCATAATTTTACTATCAAGATGATTATCTATATCAATGTTTCTTTTTACAATATTTTTGTGGAAAATATTGTTATCGCCTGCATATCCGATATTCATTATGAATTTTTGGTCAATTCTTTTAGAGTACGATACACAAAAACTTCCTTTGTCAAATTTGGCTATTGTGTTATAAAGTTCATTACACAATCTGTTTATACTATATTCAATTCCAGCGGTATCTATGTTCACTTTATAAATATTTTTTTGAACTTTTTCTAATTCTTTTATAATTGCATGATTAATACAGACTATGCTTGTTTGAACATTCTCATATATCTCATTCAACATTTCAATATTAGAAACATATTTCTTAATATTGCTATCTATTTTTTCATCATTATATATACTGTATATAACAAACAATATATAAATAATTCCCAAAATGATAAGGATATTAGATTTAATAGAAAAACCAGATTGATTTTTATCCCAATTTCCTAAAGATGAACAAACTGCTCCAATAATTATGGTCCTTATCAATTTCCGGAGAAATTGATCCCATTATTTATAAATAATATCCGTCAGGGCAAACCCTTGCCGGTGTATGGTAAGGGGGAAAATGTAAGAGACTGGTTATATGTTGTTGACCATGCTAGGGCGATAGATTTGATTTTTCATAACGGAAACACGGCTGATACCTATAATATTGGTGGTTTTAATGAATGGACGAATATTGATCTTATAAAAGTTATCATAAAGACTGTTGATCGTTTGTTAGGTAATTCCGAGGGTACTTCAGATCATTTGATTACTTATGTAACAGATCGTAAAGGACATGATTTACGTTATGCAATCGATTCGAATAAATTGAAGAATGAATTAGGTTGGGAGCCAAGTCTGCAGTTTGAAGAAGGGATAGAGAAAACTGTTAGATGGTATTTGGATAATCAGAACTGGATGGATAATGTGACAACTGGTGATTATCAAAAAGATAATGACAGAGATGATAAATCTCTTTAATAAGAGCATTTTTATATTGGTAAAATGAATTATTAAAGTTTTCTATAAACATTAATAATTAACGGGTAAATTTCTATTTTGACTGAAAATATTACACAAAATAATTCTAAACGTATAGCGAAGAATACATTACTTCTTTATATTCGGACATTTATTACAATGGCCATAAGTTTGTATACTTCACGTGTGATTTTAGAAGTTTTAGGTATAAATGATTTTGGAATTTATAATGTTGTAGGTGGATTTGTTGGAATGTTCGCTTTAATTAGTGCTACATTAACATCGTCTACACAACGCTTCATTACATATGAATTAGGAAAAAAAGATGAAAATCATAGTCAGGAGATTTTCTCGACAGCTGTATTAATACATATAATTATAGCACTCGTAATAATCGTACTTGCAGAGAGCGTAGGTGTATATTTTTTGAATAATCAAATGAATATCCCTATATCAAGATTAACGGCTGCTAACTGGGTGTTTCAGTTTTCATTAATAACATTTGTTGTTAATATTATTAGCATCCCATATAATTCAACTATAATTGCACATGAACGGATGGCTGCTTTTGCTTATATCACTTTAATAGAGTCTATTCTGAAATTACTCATCGTTTATCTATTGATATTATCCACTTTTGATAAGTTGATAATATATGGAGCTTTAATGTTGCTGGTTTCTTTAGCTATTCGTATGATTTATGGGGTGTATTGTTCGAGAAATTTTATTGAATGTAAATTCAAATTGGTAAAAGAACGTTTTTATTATAAACAAATTTTAGGATTCTCTGGCTGGAATATAATTGGGTCCTCATCGGTCGTTTTGACTAACTATGGAATTAATATTCTTTTAAATATATTCTTTGGTGTAGCAGTTAATGCGGCTAGAGGAATTACGACACAAGTTGATAATGCTTTAAATCAGTTTGTAAGCAATTTTGTCATGGCACTTAATCCGCAAATAACAAAATCTTATGCATCTGGAAATAGAGAATATATGATGAAACTTGTAATGACTGGTTCGCGTTATTCTTTTTATCTTTTGTTGATTATGGTAATACCCATTCTTTTCGAAACAGAATATATCCTTGCATGTTGGCTGAAAAATACACCAAAATATACAGTTATTTTTGTACAGTTATCTTTGATATATATGTTATGTCAATCTCTCTCAAATACTTTATTTACTGCAATGTTAGCCACTGGCAACATACGGAATTACCAAATAATTGTGGGAGGATTAGCTTTGATGGCATTTCCGCTTTCATATGGTCTTTTTAAAATGGGATTTGAGCCAGCATATTGCTATTATGCAACTATTTTTATTTCTATTCTTTGCCTTGTTGTTCGTTTAATAATGCTACATAGGATTATAGGGTTGTCTATACGAATATTTTTTAAGGATGTTATAGTAAGGGTTATATTGGTTTCTATATTTTCATTGATATCTCCATATATTATAATTAGTTTCATGACGCAAGGATTAGAACGTTTTATAATACTTTCCTTAGTGTCATTGGTAGCTACATGTATCTTTATATTTTTCAGTGGAATTTCTAAGGATGAACGCACGTTTTTTATAACATATATCAAGAATAAATTTAATAAGAGATATGAGAGAAAATTCTAATATAAATAAAGCATTAGCTTATTATATCGGATATTCAACAGATGACCTGATTCGTTATAAAGCATCTTCGGGCGGTATAGGAACATCTATCATTAAATATCTCCTTTCAACGTCTGAATATGATACCTCTATGACTTTTGTTTATGATAAAGAAAAGTGCGGCTATATTCCAAAATTGATATATGACTTTAATGAAATAAATATCTGTGGTAGTGTTTATCAAGATATCGATATATTCTCTTTTTTAAAGGAGAATATATCGAGTATTAAAAATGGTATTATAGTGACTTGTATGCCTTGTCAAGTTCAAGGAATACGGTCCGTGTTGGATAGGAATAATATTAATAATTTTATTATATCATTCTGTTGTTCAGGACAAACTACTCTTGAGGGAACATGGCTTTGTTATCGGTATATGGGTATTGATAAAAGTCAGGTGATTAATATGCAATATAGGGGAAATGGGTGGCCAAGTGGGATACAAATAGAATTGTTTGATGGTAAAAAAATATATAAAAATAATTATACTAATCCTTGGAGATTAATGCATCAGTCAAAATTATTCCGTCCCAAACGTTGCCTCATGTGCAAAGAAGATATTAGCTATAAGGCGGATATATCATTAGCAGATCCTTGGTTGGGAAAATATAAAATTAGTGACAAAATAGGTCATACAATGTTTTTAATCAATACAGAGAAGGGATTAGCTTTTATTGAAGAAATGAAAAATAAGTCGTTATTGCGGCTAATAGATTCTTCTGTGGAAGACTATATAGAAGCTCAAGGACATACTATAATGGCCAAAGATAAAGCATCGCTAGAAAAAAAGTTTAATAATATATTATCAAAAATGGGGAATAATATATTATATAAGAAAATCATGACATTATCTCCATTCATGCTTAGATTTCATATGCTTATAATTCGAATTGTTTATAAAATTGTTAAATAAAAATACAATGAAACCATATATTATCATTTCAGGACTTAATTTTAGAGATAATAATAGAGGAACAGCAGCTTTAAGCTATGGCTCACTTTCTTTTCTGAATGAGAGAGAATTGTTATCAAAGGAGACGAAAATTCTAAATTTTCGTTTTGTGAAAAATCTTTTTAAATCAAAAAATAGGGGAACTAATATTCAAAAGATTGATATAGCAGGTGTGAAATGGGAATGTTTAACGGTTAATGTTTTTTTTGTAGAAGCTTTGTTGTTTAAATATTTGCATGTTTGTTTACCCTTTACTAATTTAGGACGAATGATAAAGCAAGTCGAGTACGTTGCTGCAATTAATGGAGGAGATGGCTTTTCAGATATTTATAATACTACCTCTTTTCTCAATCGGTTGCCTGATATCAATTTAGCAATGAAATTTAATATTCCTGTTATTATTCTTCCTCAAACATTAGGACCATTTAGAGAGAGCAAGAATAAAGCTATAGCTGACCGTATACTTTGTTACGCTAGTCAAATTTTTGTTCGTGATAATAAATATGCTTCTGATTTGGAGGCAATGGGATTGAAGTATGAACAAACGAGGGATTTGTCATACTATATGAAACCGGAACCTTTTAACATTGAAATTAAGGCTAATGCAATAGGTATTAATATAAGTGGATTGGCTTATAGCAATAAATTTAGAACTCTTTCAGGGCAATTTTCTACGTATCCATATCTCATAAATAAACTTATTGTTTATTTCCAACAGAAGAATATTGCGATTTATTTAATACCTCATTCATATAATTATCAGAAAGTAGAAGTTGCAAATGACGATTTGGAAGCTGCACGTGATGTCTATTCTAAATTGCATGATAAGAGCAATATTATACTTATTGATCAAGATTTGATTTCGCCCCAAATAAAGTTTATTATATCTCAAATGAAGTTTTTTATTGGCACACGTATGCATGCTAATTTTGCAGCTATGTATACAGGAGTACCATTGTTTGGGTTAGCATATAGTTATAAATTTCAAGGAGCATTTGAAGCAAATGGCATTTATGATAGTACAGCCATGATAAATGATATCAGTGAAAAGGAAGCAGATGCTATAGTAGAGAGAATAGTTACAAAATATAAAAGCTTGGACTAATTTTAGCCTATATTACAATATCCGCTCTATGGCATTTATTCAATCTTGGTTAACCATTATCATTCTTGTGGCTTTTTTCGTAAAGTTGCGAATAGGCCTGGTTTTGTATCTCGTTTACTTTTTTTTGGTTCCATATTTTAATATAAATTTTTTAGGGATTTCTCTGAGCTGGAATTTTGCGAATATTTTACTTCTTATTGCTTTTGTCATAGATTATTATAAACATCACGGTAAAGTTAGGTTGGATTTACGTCCATTCTATCCATTTATTTTTTTCTATGCTATGATGCTTATTATGATGCCTTTTCAAGAGTTTGTTCCAACAGATATTGCATTGAATTCATGGCGTGCAAATATGATGACTAATTTAGTATTACCAATAGTTATGTGGAATGTGTCTAGATATGATCTTAAAATCATTAGATATAGTAGAAACTGTATGGTTATTGTTATTATTGTCATCGTTATATATGGAATTTTTTTGTTGACCTTGAATGGATTAAATCCTTATGTCTATTTTATGGCACAGATTAATAATGCAGAATTGCGTGAGGCTCAATTTGGTGAGCAAATGGCTCGGCTTATGATCAAAATATCATCAGTGTTCACTCACCCTATGATTTTCGGTCTATTTTTAGGCTTAGCAATGGTATATCTTTATTCTTTGAAAGATAAAATAAAACCATTATTTATATATTTATTGATGTTTTTTATTGTTGTCTGTATTTTTCTTTGTGGCATCCGTACTCCGATAGCTGCCATGTTTCTGACTGTTTTCTTTTATCTATTAATGTTACATCGAATTAAACCGATGATATATGTCGCTGTTATAGGATTTATTGGTTATGTTATTATTGAAAATATACCAGAACTATCAGCAATGGTAGATTCAATTTTTATTAAGGATAGTCGCAAAACGAATGTGGAAGGCTCTTCTATTGATATGCGTATGGAGCAACTGAATGGTTGTTTAAGGGAAATACAAAATTGTTTAATTTTTGGAAAGGGATATGAATGGTGTGGCTATTACATGTCTATTCATGATCTTCACCCTGTTTTATTAGCTTTCGAGTCTCTTATTTTCGTTGTACTTTGTAATAGTGGTATAGTAGGCTTGTGTGTGTGGTTCATTACATTTGTTTGGTTATTTAGGGGGGTATATAGAATGAACAAGAATGTTAATGTAACATTGTTTGTGATTACATTAGCTGTTTATTACATCGCTTATTCGACTATTACAGGAGAATATGGTTATATGAAATATTTTATTATTTTCTATACGCTATTATTAATAGACTCGAAAATATTTATAGGTAGAGAACATGTAAGCAGTCAAAAACTTGCTAGTCGCTAAAGGTCTATCATTGCTGCAAACAAAATAATAAAATTATGTATAGCAGTACAGATCTTGAAAGATTTTACTTTCGTACCAAACCGAGGCTTTGCCTCATGGCGAATCTTTCCAATTCTTTTGTGTGAAGCATAAAATTCCTTATAACCTCTTTCATAAATGGTATCAGGATACCCGTAACCGAGTAGTTGAAGTTAAAGTTGATGGCGTACCTGTTGCAAAAGCCGAGGAATCTCCCTGATCCAACTGCTATCTTGGTACTTTATCAGGAAGCAATGTGAATTCTGTTTGTATTTGGATTGATATCCGCATGAGCAATGGCCTTCATTCATCCAGAAAGAATTTAAGCTATCAGGATTTAGTTCTGCTGGTAGAGAAACTGGAAACTTTATGTTAAGTGTAATCGGTCTTAACCATTTCTATTATGTTCGTGATTTTACGGATGTGCGTTGCAATCACAGCCGCGTGTTGTTCATCATGCGCGAGCGGCTTCACCGCTAATCCTATGATAGGGATGTGTTTATAGTCATGTCTCGAAAACGTAGAATAGTCCATATGTTTTCATTCGATAACCGTTCCTACAGTGTGTTTGAAAAGAAGTTTGTATCAGGCTATCAATTCATGAAAGTGGAGCGAAAAGGGGGTGATACAATTTATCGGATTGACTGAAAGAATGTAGTTTTAATTCTTGAGAATCTGATTATTAGAGCCTTGATAATCAGATAATTATATGACTATATTATTTGCGGGCTTGGAGAATGTTTTGCTATCTTTAATGCTGTAAATCAGAGGCTTAAATATGAACGAACAGCAACTTGTAATTGAATTAAAACGGGAGTTGTTGAGTAGGGAAAACTACTCACGTGCTCCTATAAATTATAGTGAAGGTATGGCAGAAGATCAAAAAGACCGATATATTTAATACCTTGCCGAGGAGAGTCAAGACTTACGTTTGACAGAGAAAGCTATGCGTCTTACTTTTGAGGGTTTCATAGCCAAGCAAAAGGCTTTGGAGGAGCAATGGGCTTTATTCCAATTTTGGTATGAAGAGAAAACATTAGTATTGTCCGAAGAGCGTAAACTTCGTAAATCAGCGGAACGCAAGTTAAAATCCCTTCAGGAAAAGTTTGATTATGCGAATCAGGAACGTTCTGGTAAGAAGCCTAAATGGGGATATTTCCCCACTGTGGGGCATCCTGAGGTAGTAACCAAATTCGAAGGGACGAAAAGCCACTCCAGAGTTTCTTCAGGCTATTGGCTAATGCTTATGTTTTTATTAGTGATGAGTTGAAGGCAGTCCAGTTTAAAGATACTGTACACTAAGCATGTATGTCTCATGCAAAATAACATGGTCACTGACGAAATTACATTGGCTACAAGCCAGTGTTAAATTCAAAACTAAATTTATTAACAAAAATCGGTTTAGGGCACATTTATATGCCCTTTCAAAGGGAGATGCCTTTAATTGAGTACTTACTATAGTACCGTATTTTAGATTAGAGATGTTTACAATTGGTGCTAAATTATATAATTTATAACGAAAAACGAATGGGAAATAAAGTTGAAATAATAGCATTCTATTTGCCACAGTTCCATCCAATACCGGATAATGATGAATGGTGGGGAAAAGGTTTCACTGAGTGGACAAATGTTGGTAAAGCAAAAGCTTTATTTAAAGGGCACAATCAGCCCAGAGTTCCTGCTGATTTAGGATATTATGATTTAAGATTACCTATTGTACGAGAACAGCAAGTTGAATTAGCTAAGGAGGCGGGAGTTACAGCGTTCTGTTATTGGCATTATTGGTTTGGAAATGGAAAACGCTTGATGGCAGATATCTTTAATGAAGTCTTAAATACAGGGAAACCTGATTTCCCATTTTGTCTAGGTTGGGCAAATCATTCTTGGTATGCAAAGAATTGGAATAGTGATGGTACTTCAACTAATAAACTGTTGATAGAACAAATGTATCCGGGAATTGATGATGAAAAAATGCATTTTACATTTTTATTAAAGGCATTTAAGGACCCTAGATATGTAAAAATAGACAACAAGCCTTTTTTGCTTATTTTTGATCCAATTTCAATTCCTGAAGAATATATTCAGAACTTTAAATGTTGGACTGAAAGAGCCGGATTTGATGGGCTTTATTTGGTGGCAAATATAACGTCTTCATCTATTAGTAAAAAAGAACTATTAGCTAAAGGGTTCGATGTAGTCACTTACCAGAGGTTAGGTGGAATGGTAAATCCACAACTTCATAAATTGGGTAAGGTGGGGAGAGGACTTTTTAAAATATATCAATATACAAAAGGCTTTATTTTAAAACGTCCTCCTAGAATGATCGATTATAGTAAGTATTATCATTCATTAATAACGGAAGATGATCAATCTGTAGATGTAATACCTTCTATTGTACCACAATGGGATCATACTCCGCGTAGTGGATGGAATGGTAGTCTTTGGGTTAATTCAACTCCATATTTCTTTTATAAACATGTATTGGAAGCCTTAGATGCAATAAAAAATAAACCTCAAAATCAACAAATTCTTCTGTTGAAGTCTTGGAATGAATGGGGAGAAGGGAACTATATGGAACCTGATTTGAAAAATGGTAAAGGATATATAGAAGCTTTAAAAAAAGCTTTAAATAAAGGCTTGGAATAAATCTTTATAAGAGATTGAGCGCTTTTACAAATTTTGGAGTGAGGAGTAAGGTTTCACGTTTTGTCAATAGTTGGCCGTTGTTCAAACTTTGCATGGTCTAAAAAAATAATGGTCATGCATAGTAGTGAAGATTTTGAGAAATAATGTAAACTATAGCTCCCAAAAACCAGGAATACTGGGCTAAGGATTATTGTTATAGGGGCTGGATACTTACGATATATACCTTTTTTATATGAATAAGAAAAAAATATCTTGGATAACTCCAAGTTGTTTCATTGATGTTGATTTGCCAATTATAAATCTTTTAGGCAAAGATTATTTTATTGACTGGCAAATAGTGGTAGAAAATAATCAGGAGATCGATTATGAGTTATATGTAAGATCTGTACTGAAAGACAATCCTAATGTTTTGGTCTATTTTTTCTATTTAACGTATCGACTTAGGAGCCCTCATAATATAATTGATTTAATACGTATTATTAAAAGAGCTAGAGCATTTCTTCCAAATTTGTATTATATTTCAGCAGCTATGCATCCTTATGGCACTATGATGTATCGTTTAATGCTTCCTAAAAGAAATGTCGTTATTGCATGTCACAATGTTTCTACTCCAAGAGGAGCTAATTCGGAAAAATTGGCTAAAAAACTAACTAATATGTGGATTCGTAGTTTTAAGAATATTCAGGTATTCTCAAGAAGTCAGGAAGTAATTCTCAAAGAAAAAGTTCATGGAAAGAATATTCTAATGGCACATTTGGCTTTAAAGGATTATGGAGAATCTACTATTGAAGTAAATAAAAAGGAAGAACGAACTTTTAGATTCTTATTTTTTGGAAATATTGTTGCATATAAGCGGGTTGATTTATTGATTGAAGCTGCAAATATTTTGCATGATAGAGGTATTGAAAACTTCAAAGTAAGGATTGCTGGTAGCTGTAATTGTAATTGGGAACAAAACTATGCATCGTTTATAAAGTGTCCAGATGTGTTTGAACTAATGATTAGACGAATTCCTAACGAGGATGTAGCTAATATGTTTGCAGATAGTCATGTTTTTGTTATGCCTTATCAAGATATAGCCCAAAGTGGGGCTATAACGGTAGCATTTAGATATAATGTCGTTACATTGGTCTCTGACATTCCTCAATTTAAAGAGTTTGTAGAAGATGGAGTGACGGGATTAGCATTCCAATCAGGAAATGCAGGTGATTTAGCGGATAAAATGCAGTGGTGTATAGAAAACAGGGATGTGCTTTTAAAAGAACTTTCTGTTAATCAAAAGAATTTTGTAGATAAGGAGCTTTCGCTAACCAGTATTGTTGCGAAATATAAAGACTTCTTTTCTAAATTGTAAATTTATGAGTTTTGTACCTCAACTGGCTACAGATAAACAATGTACAGGCTGTTTTGCTTGTATAGATGTGTGCAATAAAAATGCTATAAATATAGTTGAACATTATGATGGGCATCGGTATGTAGAGATAGATAAAAGTAAATGTGTTGGTTGTGGCATGTGTGAACAAATCTGTCCGATCGTCTCGAATTTCGAATATCAGAAAAGTGAATATTCAGATTTCTATGCAGCTTGGGCAAAAAATAGAACACATCGAAAGACTAGTGCTTCAGGTGGCGCTTTTTATGCAATGGCGTTTTCTGTAATAGAACAAGGGGGAATTGTGTTTGGTGCGAAAATAGAATCACCTTGTTATGTTCATCATCAGGCAATTGAGACTAAGGAAGAATTGAGTTGTTTGCAGGGATCAAAATATACACATAGCAATGTATCTGGAAATTATAAACTTGCTTTGAAATATTTGAAGGAAGGTCGAATGGTTCTTTTCTCGGGCACAGGTTGTCAAATTGCTGGACTATTATCTTTTTTGAAAGATAGAACCTATAAAGGGAATCTGGTTACGGTGGATTTAATTTGTGGTGGAATTCCTTCTAGAATTTTAATTGATAAATTTATTAGTCAGGCACCGTATAAAGTGAAGCGTGTTTTGTCATTTCGTACCAAGGAAACAGGATGGAAACCTAGAGGATTTCGTTATAATCTAAAAGTCGAAGACGAAAATGGTAAAATTTATGATTATGCAAATAAAAATAATTTAATTACTACTGGATTTAGTCTCGAATTAACGAACAGGTATTCTTGTTATGACTGTCCTTTCGTTGGAAAAAATCGCAAATCAGACTTTACCATAGGGGATTATTGGGGATGTATTAAATATAAGGAAGAACATTTTGATGGTATATCGTTGATTATAGCTCATACTGATAAAGCGAGGCAGTTCCTTTCATCATTAAAAGATTCTTTATTTTATGATAAGGCTGATATGAACTTAGCCATATCTCATAATCATAGATTGATTACAGGACATTCGATTCAGCAATATTTTTTTGAACGAAAGTTATTGGCTTTCTTTTCCTCACACCTTAGTGATAGTGTATTTTCAAAAGTATATGCGTATACCTTTTCGAATAAAAGTCCATGGATACTGTTGAAAGTGATTCGGAAAGTTTACGGAATAGTAGTAGTGATTATAGATAGAATAGGACATAAGCAATGAAAATCGGATTATTAACATATCATAAGTCGTATAATTGTGGAGCAGTGTTACAAACTTATGCCACATGTCGTCTCCTCAAGGAACTGGGACATGAAGTAGAGTTGATAGACCTTAGGCAGCCAGAACCTATAAAGTTGAGACAATTGATTTTTATTCCTCGTTTTATTAAATTTCATAGGTTCTACAAAAAGTTTTATCCGTCGCTTACAAGGCATTATAAAACAGTGGAGGAACTTAGAAAGGCAAAGTTGGATTATGATTGTTTGTTGGTAGGAAGTGATCAAACATGGAATCCTTTAATTAGCCGTGAACAATGTTTGGCCTATTTTCTTGATTTTGGAGAGGAGCAGGTTCGCAGAGTGTCGTTTGCTTCGAGTTTTGGGGTGAATATGTGGCCGGAGAGTCATAAAGAGCTACTGCCTGCTATAGATAAACTTCTTCATCGTTTTTCAGGAATATCTGTGAGAGAGGTTACGGGCCAAAATATATTAAAGCAGCAATTTAGCCTTGATAGTAACTTAGTGCTTGATCCTACAATGTTGCATTCTTCTTATGCGGAAATTACTTCATCTATTACTCCCAATCACCGTATTATTTGTTATCTTTTAAATCGTAATGATTGCCAGCTTGATATGGCACGTTATCTTTCATACAAGATGGGTATACCGGCTCGTATGATATTTAATGGATATCCTTTGAGAGGGTTTGAATATTGTTATCCTCCCGCTATAAAAGGATGGATAGAGCAGATTGGAGGAGCGGAGATTGTAGTGACAGATTCCTTCCATGGATTGGTGTTTAGTTTGCTTTATCATCGTCAGTTTGCTGTGATTCCTATAGCAAATGGATTATCGAGCCGTCTGCTTGATTTGCTTGATTTAGTAGGACTAAAAGATCATGTGTTTACTTCCCAGGAGGAGTTGGAAAAGAATATGGAGGTACTTCAGCGTCCGATTGATTATGAGAGGGTAGACAGAATATTGGCTATTTATAGAAAACAGTCAATTGACTTTTTACGTAATGTTTTGAGATAAGGATAATCATCCTGCAAAAGTGCTTAAAAAAGATACAATTTTGAAAGTAAAGAATGGGAGAGGCTTAGATAATTAAATTGTATGGTTAGAAAAATACTTAATTATTTCTTATGAAAATATTATTGGCAAACAAGTTTTATTATCGTCGTGGTGGTGATTGTATCTACACGCTTAACCTAGAGCTATTGCTACGGGAGTATGGACATGAGGTAGCGATATTTGCCATGGATTATCCTGATAATTTGGAAACTCCATGGAGAAAATATTTTCCGAGTGAAGTGAAGTTTAAACCCGGATTAGGAATGTTGGAAGCTTTTTTGCGTCCATTAGGTACAAATGAAGTAAAAAGAAAATTTTGTGCATTACTAGATGAATTCAAACCTGACGTAGTACATTTGAATAATATTCATACGCAACTTTCTCCCATAATTGCTGAACTAGCACATGAAAGAGGAATTAAAGTTGTATGGACTCTACATGATTTGAAGCTTCTTTGCCCTCGTTATGATTGTCTTCGTAATGGAAAAATAGCCTGTGAAGAATGTTTTATGGATAAACGTAAGGTGCTTGAGTATAAATGTATGAAGAACTCTATTGTTGCTAGTTTCTTAGCTTATAAGGAAGCAGTATCATGGAATCGTGAGCGTTTGGAGAAGTGTACAGATATATTTATTTGCCCAAGTTTATTTATAGCGAATAAGATGATACAAGGAGGTTTTAATAAAACAAAAATGTGTACACTCTGTAATTTTATAGATATAGAAAAAACAAGGAAGCAAGAGTATAATAAGCTGGATTATTATTGTTTTATAGGTCGTCTATCTAATGAAAAAGGGGTGGTTACATTGGTAAAAGCAGCTCGTCAGTTGCCATATAAATTGAAAATTATTGGTGAAGGCCCCCTGATGGAAGAGTTGAAAATACTGTGCAAAGGAACAAATATCGAACTTGTAGGCTATAAACAATGGGCGGAAATAAAAGAACTATTAGGACGCACTCGTTTTAGTGTTATTCCATCGGAATGTAACGAAAATAATCCACTTTCAGTGATTGAAGCACAATGTTTAGGAACTCCAGTTTTGGGAGCATGCATTGGAGGTATTCCCGAATTGATAGAAGAGGGAAAAAGTGGAATGTTGTTCAAATCAAAAGATATAGTGGATTTAAAAAAGAAAATTGAGATGATGTTCACATATACGTTTGATTACGAATCATTGGCCAAAAAATCACAAGAAAAATACTCTGCAGATGCTTACTATAAACAGCTGATGAAGATTTATACCAAGTGATGAGGAAACATATTTCTTTCGTATATATTTAAAATCTTATTATATTATGACTACAAATAATATCCCGTGTCCTACGGACGCGAGCATTATTCTGACGTATCGTTGCCCGATGCGTTGCAAGATGTGTAATGTGTGGCAGTATCCCACAGAAAAGAGTAAAGAAATACAGCCAGAGGAGTTACGTACACTTCCAAAGCTGAAATTTATAAATCTGACAGGTGGCGAGCCTTTCATTCGTGAGGATTTGGATAAGATTGTTGAAGAATGCTATAAACATACGGATCGTATTGTGATTTCTACATCCGGATGGTTTGAAGATCGTGTGGTAGCATTGGCTAAAAAATTCCCGAATATCGGTATTCGTATTTCTATCGAGGGATTAAGTTGCAAGAATGATGAGTTGCGTGGTCATGCGGGTGGCTTTGATAAAGGGTTGCGTACGTTATTGACATTGAAAGATATGGGACTGAAAGACATCGGTTTTGGATGTACAGTATCCAATAATAACTCAAAAGACATGCTTTCGCTTTATCAATTGAGTAAATCATTGGGAATGGAGTTTGCTACAGCCGCTTTTCATAATTCGTATTATTTTCATAAAGATGATAATGTGATAACGAATAAAGACGAAGTTTGTAAAAACTTTGAACAGCTGATAAAATGGCAATTGAAAGAGAATCATCCAAAAAGCTGGTTCCGTGCTTTTTTTAATATGGGACTAATCAATTATATAGAAGGAGGTCGCCGTATGCTGCCTTGCGAAGCCGGTTCTGCTAATTTCTTTATTGAGCCTTATGGCGATGTGTATCCATGTAATGGTTTGGAAGAAAAATATTGGATGAAGAAAATGGGTAATATCCGTGAAACTCCGAATTTTATGACTATTTGGGAAAGTGAACAGGCGCAACAAGTGCGTGCTATGGTGGGCAAGTGTCCGAAGAATTGTTGGATGGTAGGCACTGCTTCTCCGGTGATGCATAAATATATTAAGCATCCTCTGAAATGGGCATTGAAAAATAAATTCTTGAGTATACAAGGTAAGCCTGCGTGTTTGGACAAATGTTGGTATAACGTAGGACAGGATCCTTGTCAGGGAGATTTAAGAGAGAGTTTTTAAGATCATGAAAGTCATGGTAACTGGCACCCGGGGAATACCTAATATCCTTGGCGGTGTCGAGACACATTGTGAGGAGCTTTTTCCACGTATTGCGAGAAAAAGTATTGACGTCACTCTGATTCGGAGAAAAAGCTACGTTCATGATTCGCTTGAGGAATACAAAGGGGTAAAGCTGGTGGATCTTGAGACCCCTAAGAAGAAATCATTCGAAGCTATCATTCATACATTCAAAGCTATATTGAAAGCTAAGAGTCTGCATGCGGATGTTGTGCATATTCATGCTATAGGCCCTGCTTTGTTGACTCCCTTTGCTCGTCTGTTGGGTATGAAGGTAGTGTTTACCCATCATGGTCCCGATTATGACCGGAATAAGTGGGGATTTGCTGCGAAGACGATGTTGAGATTTGGGGAACGGATGGGATGTATGTTTGCTAATGAGGTGATTGTCATTTCAGAGGTAATCAACGATATTCTGGTACGTAAATATGGCCGAAAGGATTGTCATCTTATTTATAATGGAGTACCTACGCCGGACAAAATTGATAGTACAGATTATTTATCTGAAATAGGAGTAGAACCCTGTAAATATGTGTTTGCAATGGGACGATTTGTACCGGAAAAGAACTTTCATCAATTGATTCGTGCTTTTGCAGCTCTGAAACAACAGAATTATAAACTGGTGCTTGCAGGTGATACAG
>ERZ791605.226-NODE-226-length-46165-cov-2.572262_pt1 | contig 46165 bp, 37 predicted proteins | sample MGYA00509965_ERZ791605 | MGnify/ENA primary metagenome ERZ791605 (study PRJEB30046, sample SAMN00791923) | human gut metagenome | study: EMG produced TPA metagenomics assembly of the A metagenome-wide association study of gut microbiota in type 2... | reverse complement strand
ATAAAAAACTGGATATACGCCGGAACCTGAATTTTTCTGCGCAGTTTTTTCCATTCCATTAAATATTTTCCTCTTTAATACACCCGATCAGATTTAATTTCTGAAGCTTTTTCTTAGAGTATATCATAGTTACAAATACAATGAAATAGACGCTTAGTACTGAAATTAAAATTGCCATCCACGGAATATCCAATACCAGCACCTGTACGTTGTTAATCGTTTTGGCAATCCAGACGGATATAAGCACAGACACCGGAATCCCATATAACAGGGCTTTAGAGCCGTACATCAGACACTCAAAATACAGCATTTTGCCAAACCCCTGCTCCGTCATGCCGATGGATTTTAACATGGCAAATTCCCTGCGCCGCAGCATCATATTGGTAGAAATGGTGTTGAATACATTTGCCATGGCTATCAGCGACATCAATACTAAAAATCCGTATGAGAATACTTTTACCACATAAATAATACTTCTGTAGGATTCGTATTCCATTGCCTCATCGACCAGACTATAGCGGAAATACTGACCATTGTCTTTGAGAATTTTCTGCATCTGTTCATACACCGCCATATGGTCTGTCGTCTTAAAATAAGTTATCAGTCCGCCCTGCTGGCACTGCGTTTTTTCCATGAGTTTTTCTGCCATGGTGCGTGAACACAGCATAATATCATTCTGATAGCGCAGGTCGGTCTGCACCGCATACGGCAGCTTATCCACCGTTCTTCCGATATCAAAATCAATATCTGCCGCCTGTTTTTCTTCCTGCTCATTTTCATCTTCCGCAACCGGATAAAAGCATGCCTTTAATGTAAATGCCTGATTTGCAAAAACCGTATAATCCTTTCGTTTTCCGGTCTTTGTATCCGTCACACGGCGGTTGGTGTAGAGCAGATAGACCGGATTTTTTGCATTCATATACGTATCCTTTGATAATCCGTTCTGTTGTAAATATCGTTCATACAAATCATCTGCGATACCGTATACAAACATCTGAGTTTTTCCATCATTATAGGAAACCGAAGCATTTTCACTTTTCTTGCGCTCTGTTTTGTATTCTTCTGTGAGATATTCGCTGTTTTCGTCCGCTTTGTACCAGAACAGCCCCGCAGACAATGTGGTTGAACTTTCTTTTACACCCTGTACCTGTTTTAATTTTTCAATGACCGCTTCTTCTTTTTCACTGTCTGCCAGGAAGCCAGAACGGTAATAAATATCGTATTCCCCAAGCTTATAATTTTCCTCGACCATAAGCACAAGGTATTTGCCAAATGCGCTTGCCGATACAAACATCACGATACTGACAAACAGCGAAAATATCGTAGTGCGGTATCTTTTGCCGCTTCTTTTAAAGTTTTTACGGCTGATTACGCCTTCCACGCCGAACAGCTTCCGGAATATTTTAGAACATCTGACCTTTCTGCGGCTTAACTGAATATCGCCGTTCTGACGGATTGCCTCAATCGCGGACATTCTCGAAATCCGTATCATCGGGATAAACGTTGAAATCAGCACCGTAAATAAAGATACGACTGCTGCCGCCGCAATTGCCGCAGGTGCCGGATACATTTTCATTTCACCGAGGGACACCATGCTTGCCGCAATGCTTTTCATACTGGCACGCACACCGAAAAGGGTAATGCCGATTCCCGCAACGCCCACTAAAATTCCCAGCGGGATTCCTGCAATGCTGACTAAAAATGCCTCGGAAAGCACACATTTACGAAGCTGTGCTTTAGTCGCCCCCACGGAGGAGAGCAGTCCGAACTGCTTTGTACGTTCATTTAACGAAATAACAAAGGAATTGTAAATTAAAAGCACCGAAGCTCCGACAACCAGTACAATCACAATCACCGCTATCGTCGTAATAAAAGAGTAATAGGAAGAATACACGGATATTCCGGTCAGTCTTAACAGTCCGGGATTGTAACCGGTTTCATAGGCTGCATCGCTGTACCGTTTTAAAACCGCAAATGTATTCTTCGGATTTTTCACCCGAATGTAAACATCGGCACTTTCAATATTCTTTGTATTTTCATCGTATTTTGTATACACTACATAGCTGCTTGTGCTGCCGACATTAAAACCTGCGTCCTCATACAGACCGACTACCGTATACCGCTGTGTGTCCGCAAGTTCCAGTTCAACCGTATCGCCTACCTTGCAGTCCGCAAAAATACCGCTTGTAATCAAATCCCCTGCAACCACAAGTTCTTTTGAATTTTCCGCCATTCTGCCTTCTGTAAGCTCCAGCGGAAGGCTGATTTCATTTTCATCACTGAATGCCTTGACACTGAGCTGATGTCCGTCCTGTTCTTCAATGGTACTGCCGATATTATACATCAGACGTTCTGCTAAAATATCGCTGTCCTGCCGGATTTTTTCCAGTCCTTCTTTTAAATCGACCTGTTCAATCACACCGTACCAGTTACCCGATTCTTTGATTTTATAATCCAGCATACTTTTATGCAGGCTGGCGATAAAGACCGTAATTGCCGTAATCAACGCTGCTGACAGCATAATGCCGATTATCGTCACCAGTGTACGCACTTTGTTTTTTACCATTTGCCGGTAAGTCATTTTTAAAAAAATATGATTCTGTCCCATTAGCGGATCACCTCATCTCTTGTGATTCTGCCGTCGGAAATCTCAATAATGCGGTCCGCCTGCAGGGCGATGTTTTCATCATGGGTAATGACAACCAGTGTCTGATTGTACTTTTTATTTGACAGCTTTAACAGTTCCATAATTTCATGGCTGTTGGCAGAGTCAAGATTTCCAGTCGGTTCATCCGCTAACAGCAGTGCCGGGTCATTCATCAGTGCGCGCCCGATAGAAACTCTCTGCTGCTGCCCGCCGGATAACTGGTTCGGCAGATGATTTTCCCTTCCTTTTAAATGCAGTACGGTTAAAAGCTCCTCTAACCGTTCCTCATCGACCTTTCTGCCGTCCATTAACACGGGCAGTGTGACATTTTCCACGACATTCAGCACCGGAATCAGGTTGTAAAACTGAGAAATCAGCCCGACCTCCCTGCGCCTGAAAATTGCAAGCTGTGTATCATTTCTTGCATAGACATCATTGCTGTCCACATAGACATGCCCACCATCCGGTCTGTCTACACCGCCAATCAGATGCAGAAGTGTAGACTTTCCCGAACCGGACGGTCCTACAATCGCCACAAACTGCCCGCGCTTCACACTGAAGGACACGTTATCCAATGCCTTAAAGCTGTTTTCTCCTTTTCCGTAAATCTTTGTTAAATTTTCTACTTTTAAAATATCCATTGACTGCCTCCTGTATTTTAGATTTCAGTCTAAATTGTAGGACAGTCTGGTGACTGTGCCATGACTTTCATATGACAAATCTGTCACTTTTCGTTTAAGGCAGCATTTTATAAAAACGGATTTGAAATTCCGCACCGCCGTTTTTTGCGTTAAATACCTTTATCGTTCCGTTCTGCCTGCGGACAATCTCTGCTGCCAGTGAAAGTCCGATACCCACTCCTGTATTTTCCGTTCCTTTGCCACGGTAAAACCGCTCAAACAGGTGTGGTAAATCTTCTTTTTGAATTCCTGTTCCGTTGTCACGCACGATGATTTCCGTGTAAATCGGATTTTCCTGCGCCTCCATCTGAATCTGCCCGCCGGACAGTGTGTGTTCCATGCAGTTTTTCACAATATTTTCCAGCGCTTCTTTTGTCCACTGGAAATCTCCCGTAAAGGATACATTTTCTGCAATATCGTATGTCAAAAGCACTTCTTTCAATTCAAGCTGTACCGCCATGCCCTCAAATACCGTATCTGCCAGCTTTTTTACGGACACCGGTGCATTTTGAAACTGCACGACACCCGCATCGAATTTGGAAAGCTTTAAGAGTGTCGTTATGAGTTCTTCGACATGCGAGAGTGCATTGGATAACTTGCCGCTTAAATGCAGGCGTTCTTCATATGTAAGATTTTCTTCCATTAAAAATGACAAAATAATATTCACGCTGGTCAGCGGTGTCTTTAACTGGTGCGAAATATCCGCCATGGCATTCATCAGATACCGTTTGTCCTGTCCCAGCTGCACCGCCTGTTCATTTAAACGGATTACCAGCTTGTGAAGCTGATTCTGCAAAATGCTTAAATCGCCCTCCTGATACTCCTCAAATGCCGTTGTATAATCTCCCCGCAGAACGCGGTCTATCTGCGCATAAATTTCCCGGATTTTCTTTCTGCGCCTGTATTCGCCCTCCGCATGGATTCCCATATATAAAATTCCCGTGGGAAGCACTATCCACCATGCCCGGCTTATCCATGCCGCCAATATTGAAGCTGTAAACACAACACCTTCTGTAATCCATTCACCGTTTCTTTTCATAGACGATACCCCATTCCACGCACCGTCTTAATTAACTCCGGATGGGACGGGTCTTCTTCTATCTTTTCCCGCAACCGCTTAATATAGACTGTCAGCGTGTTATCATTGACGAATTCGCCTGCCACGTCCCAGATTTCCGAGAGCAGACGGCCTCTTGATAAAACCACACCCTTATTGTTAAAAAATATCAGTAACAGGCGGTATTCGAGTGCTGACAGTGCCAGCTCCTCTCCGTTACGGTATACGATTCCCTTGACCGTATCCACGGTGATACTGCCCTCTTTTAACAGCTTCTGGCTCTTTCCTGTCCGCCTTAACACACTGCGGATTCTTGAAACCAGCTCCCGCGGACGGAACGGCTTATTGATATAGTCATCTGCGCCCATATCCAGTCCCGTCACGACACTGTATTCATCGCCCGATGCCGTAAGGAAAATGACCGCCGCCGGGGATTTTTCCTTTGCCGCCGCACAGACTGCATATCCATTGCCGTCTGCTAACGATATATCAATTAAGAGCAAATCATATTCCCTTGTTTCAAGTTTTTCAATCGCTTCCCGCTGCCCCGCTACTGCTTCTACGATAAAATTTTCATTTTTTAAAAAGCTGCTTAAATAATCTACAATATCCCTGTCATCTTCAACCAGCAAAATTTTTTCCTGCACGCTTTTTCCGCCTTTCGCACTTTTTACCTCGTTTATATATCATAATCATCATAACAGTCCACCGAAAGTTCGTCAAATAATTAACTCTGCTTTTCTTTATGATAAGAACGTGCTATGATAGTTTTGTAATGATTTTTCTCAAGGGGAGGATTTTAAACTATGGCGTTACATATTATGGACGAAGCAAACAGATGCCTTCAGTGTAAGGTTCCGCAGTGTCAGAAGGGGTGTCCGATTCACACCAACATTCCGCTGGCAATTCGCCTGTTAAAAGAAAACAAATTAAACGAAGCCGGAAAAATGCTTTTTGAAAACAATCCGCTGACAACCGTGTGCAGTCTTGTCTGCAACCATGAAAATCAGTGTGAGGGTCACTGCGTACTTGGCAGAAAAGGTGCGCCGGTTCATTTTTCCAGCATTGAAAATTATATTTCCACAACCTATGCCAACCAGATGACCAACGGCCCTGCTAAATCCAACGGCATGCGCGTTGCCATTATCGGTTCCGGTCCTGCCGGTATTACGATTGCGATTATTCTTGCACGATACGGCTATCAGGTTACTATTTTTGAAGGAAAGGACAAGATTGGCGGTGTATTACGCTACGGCATCCCGGAATTTCGTCTGCCAAAGAGCGTCTTAGACGATATTGAATACCGCCATCTTGAATTAAAGGGCATTAAAATCCGCCCGAATACGACAATCGGCGGTGCTATCGGCATTGACGATTTATTCCGTGACGGCTATAAGGCAATTTTTGTCGGTACGGGTGTATGGAAGCCGAATACCCTGCATATTAAAGGTGAAACCTTTGGCAATGTCCACTTCGGTATCAATTACCTAAACAATCCTGACAGCTACCGCTTAGGCAAGCGTGTCATCGTCATCGGTGCCGGAAATGCCGCTATGGATGTGGCAAGAACCGCTATCCGCAAGGGTGTGGAGCATTTAACCTGCTTTTCTATCACAAAAGAGGTCGCCGCCAGCCACTATGAATTCAGCTATGCCCAGTTAGAGGGTGTTCAGTTTGAATACAATAAGCGTCCGGTTGAAATTAAGGATAACGGTGTTATCTTTATTGATGTTATTGAAAATGAAGATGGTACCTTTACCGATGTTGAAGGCACTGAAAAGCTTTACGAAGCCGACAGCACGATTATTTCTATCAGTCAGGGACCACAGAACCGTATTGTCAATACCACCGAAGGCTTAAAATCCACAGCCAGGGGTCTTTTGGATGCCGATGAAACCGGTCACACTTCAAGACCGGGGATCTTTGCTTCCGGTGACGTTGTAAACGGTGCACGTACTGTTGTTGAAGCTGTTGCCCACAGCAAGATCGTAGCAGAGTCCATGCATGAATATATGCAGAGCCTGCCAAAGGACTGATAATATATCAGGTACTATAACCGTCAATTGCTTGCTCTCTATCCGATTCACAGTCGGAAAAAGAGCAGCCGATTGACGATTAAACGGTGTCCGGTATTCCTGCCGGACACTTTTTACTTTATGGAAATTTGTATCCCCCGTCCTATTCTTTCTATCTTTTTTCCTAGAATTCCCTTTTATCCTATCCCTTTATAACCACATACTTTTGCACTGCATTATGGTAAAATTTCATTGTATTTCTATTTTTAGGAGGAAAGGAAAATTATGAAACACAATTTTAAGAAAATTCTGTGCGTACTGCTTGCCTGTCTTATGGTGATTCCGTTCTGTACAGAATTTGCAAAGCTTCCGCAGATTTGGGCAGCTTCGTCCGACATCGTGGACATTCCCGATGTCAATATGAAAGCCGCTTTAAACAGCGCTTTAAACGTTGAAGATTCTTCTGCCGATATTACAAAGGAACAGCTTGAATCGCTCACTGCTTTAAAATTAACAAATTCTGACGACACACACATTACCGACTACACAGGTCTTGAGTACTGTGTGAATCTGAAAACCTTACGGATTACCGATTCCGAACTTACGGTACTGCCGGATATTACGGCATTAACAAAACTGCACTTTCTGGATTTAAGTGACTGCTACAACCTGACAGATATTTCTAAAATTCCGGTAACGGATACTTTAAATGATGTAGAACTCGAAAAATGCACATCTGTAAATGATATCAGCCCGTTAAAAGCAGTTCCGTCTATCACAAGACTTTGTCTGGACGGTGTTAAAATCACCGATAAAAACGCTGATTCTAATGCGGACACAATTTCAAGCCTTACGAATCTGAAATATCTGGATTTAGCATACGCTTATGTAACAGACGAGTATTCTTCAATGTTTGATTCGCTTACAAAGCTTGAAACCTTAATTCTGGCATATAACCGTTTTTCAAATGTTGATTTCCTGTTGTCACACAACGGTACTTTAAAGGAACTGACACTTTACGGCTGTCCAGTTGCCAATGACATGACCGACACACTTGGACAAATGACCAGCTTAAAAACACTGGGTATCAGCTCTACAAATATTATGGACTACCGCTTTATGTCCCGTCTGCCGCATTTAACCAACTGGCCTATCCGTATGGCAGAAGGAAGTAATTCCTTCCCAACCAGACCATACACTAAAATTGTAAAGGAATTTCTGCCATATACACAGGAAACCTGTGTAATTGACAACCCGGTTATCAATATTGACGGCACACCTGTCGCTCCGGTTGAAGCAGACGGATACACTTTTGATGCGTCATCCAATCAGATTATACTGGATACAACACTTGTGGACAGCGGTTCCCGCTTATATTATTATATTAACTATCATTTTACTATTACCACGCCTGCGGGATATGACATTGTTATGCACCCGCTTGTTACCGTTTATGTCAGCAAAACAAGTGCACCGGATCCTATTAAGCTTTTCACCCAGCCGAAATCCTTTAAGGGAATTACCGGCAGCAGTTATTCTTTAAATGTTGCTGTACAGGGAACGGGCGGTTCTAATAAATATCAGTGGTATAAAGACGGTACGGCTCTTACCGGTGAAACTTCATCTACACTGAATTTCTCTGCACTTGCCGAAAGTGATGCCGGAGATTATACCGTTGTCGTTTCTAACGGTGTAAGCAGTGTCACAAGTGACACCGCAACCGTTACGGTTATGCCTAGACTTCAGATTTCCGCACAGCCTGCTTCTCTTTCACTGACAGAGGGGGAGAGTGGAGAACTCTCTGTTACGGCTTCCGGCTACGGAACATTATCTTATCAGTGGTTTAAAAACGGTTCTGCCATAACCAATGCAACGGCTTCTTCTATCCGCTTTGATAATATTTCAGGCAATGATGCGGGAAGCTACTATGTCGTTGTATATGATGACAACAGTTCTACCATGAGCAGCGCTGCAAATATAACCGTTACTACAAAACCAACACAGCCGGTTACAAAGCCAACCGAAACCGCTACGACAGAAGCGGCTACGACTCAGCCTGTTACGAAGCCGGCTGAAAATGCTACAACGGAAGCGGCTACGACTCAGCCTGTTACAAAACCGGCTCAACCTGCTACAACAGCGGCTGTCCAGCCTGCAACTTCTACCAAAACAACAACAGCCACAAAAACTGCCGCTGCTTCAACAGATACTGCGACACAAAACAACACACAGGAACCGGCTACCGGTGATACAACATCTGTCGCTGTTTACGGACTTCTTCTTTTTGCCGCTGTTCTTGGCTGTGTAACACTGCTGATTACAAACAAAAAGAAAATGGATAAATAAATACATACAACAGTTATAACCGTTGTATTGACACAAAAAACAAATGACATAAAAATAAGATAAAATAAAAAATATCCCGGCTTTGCAGTCTGCCTAAGCCGGGATATTTTTACTGTGCATACAGTTTGAATTTTCTTACTAGTGTATCCAGTTCTTCTGCCTTGGCGGATAACTGTTCGCTGATTGCTGCACTTTCTTCTGATGAAGAAGCCGTATTCTGTACTGCCGCCGATAACTGGTCGATTCCCTGATTGACCTGCTCTAAGGCAGATGCCTGATTGACGGCTGTTTCATTAATCTGATGTGCCACATCTGCAAAGGTGTTCATGCTCGCAATTACTCTGTCAAAAGACTGGGAAACGGTTTCCGTAACTGCATTGCCTTTTTCAATTTCCTGAACGGTTTTGCTGATTAATTCCTTGGTTTCTGCCGCAGAATCCGCACTGTCTGCCGCCAGCTTACCAATCTGGTCTGCAACAACCGCAAAGCCTTTTCCTGCTTCTCCGGCTCTTGCTGCTTCAATTGAAGCATTTAATGAAAGCAGATTTGTCTGTGAAGCAATACTTTCTATTGTTACAATAATATTATCGATTTCGCTGGAGATTTCATAAATACGGCGCATTTCATCGGTCAATTCTTTCACCTTTTCCTTTTCCTGCTCTGCATCTGAAACGGTCTTTTGAATATCATCATATGCCTGCTGCGTTTCCCTGGCACTTTCCGTTGCCATATTGGCTACCGAAGTCACTGTAGCATCTAACTGCTGGATTGCACTTGCCTGATCAGTTGCGCCCTCTGCAAGTGCCTGCGAAGACTGGGATATACCGTTTGCCCCTTCTTCAACCTCATCCGCACTTGTCTGGATATTCGTCAGAGTACTGTTAAAACGCTTTAAGATATGTACAAAAGACTCTTTAATACTTGCAAAATCACCGAGAAAATCTGTAATTTCATCGCTGTCCTCTGTCAAATCGCCAGTTGCCATACACTGTAAGATTGCTGAAATCTCATTTACATAATCGGAGAGATTTTTCGTTGTACCGCGCAGTGCATCCGCAAGCTGTCCGATTTCATCTTCGGATTCATAGGTAATCCGTTCTCCGACAGACATATCTCCGCTGTACATGATTTTGGCAGCTTCTGTAATCTCCTGTACCGGTTCTACAATAGCACTGGCCATCTTGCGTGTAACACGCAGTCCGAATACCACGTCTGCGATAAGCAGTAAAATACCTGCCACGGTCATCCCGACACCAGTATATTTTGTCATGGTATAATAATTAACCGCAGTCTTATCAATCGAGTTTCCCAGCTGCTCAGAAAGGCTTTTAATGTCATTTACAATCGGCAGATATGTATTATTATTTAATTCAACCGCCTCGCTGTAACGGCCTGCCTTAATCTGTGTCATTAACTTGCTTCTGACCTTTTCACCTTCATCAATCTTAGACGCTAACTGATTTAACAGCGCTGTACTTTCTGTATTCATCTTCCGGTTCTGCATCTGCTGTACAGAATCTGTAATCAGACTGACATCTTCTGTGACGGTCTTTTCAAAATTCACATAGCTGTTCCCAACCTGTGATGAATCCTCAGTCAGAATTCTGTTAATCGCACGCTGTAAATCCGTAATGCCGTAGCGCACTTTGCCTACACTGTCAATATTGGCAAGCGGACCGTTAAAAATACCGCTTACATTTCCCTTTACAATATTTAACCCCACAAGTAACAGTACCGCTATCACTGCCGCTACTGCAATAATAAAGCCATGGGATATAAATAATTTTTTCTTTAGTGATAAGTTTTTGTATTTTTCATTTTGTTCCATTCTCGTTCTGTCTCCTTGTTTATGTTAGGTACAGATTTTACTATACTTTTTTCCTGTATTCAAGGTGTCATAGGTATTTTTTCCTAAGAAAATTGTATTTTTTGTGTATTTCTATATGATACGAAAGCGCACAATCTACAAAAAGGGAGATTCTTTTGAATCTCCCTTTATAAGCTAACTCAACAATGATATCCAATGATATCCGCTGCTGAATCCGGCATCAGATTATTATACCGGATATGTCTTATTTTCTGTATCCGCAGCCTTTGGGTCAACCTTTGTCTGTTGCGCTTCTCTGTACTTAAAGAATTCTTCTGCAACTGCCGGGAATAATGCGTATGATAATACGTCTTCATCCTGCTGTTTGTACTTCTGAACGACCGGGCTCTTTTTGAAGCCTTCTAACTGTGGCTTAATCAAGTCAGCCGGACGGCATGTAATCGGCTCTGTATCACCGATTGCCTTCTTCTGTACTTCTTTATTAAACGGCTTAACGGTACGTCCGAATTCACCTGCAAGAACCTTCTTGGATTCTTTTGTAATCATCTTGTAACGTTCACCCTGTAATACATTTAATACAGCCTGTGTACCGACAATCTGTGATGACGGTGTAACCAGAGGCGGTTCACCATAATCCTTACGAACTCTCGGAATTTCTTCAAGCACAGCCTGATACTTGTCTTCTGCACCTGCATCCTTTAACTGGGATACAAGATTTGATAACATACCACCCGGTACCTGATATAAGAGTGTCTTGATATTTACGCCGAGAACCTTTGTATTCATCAGACCTGTCTTTAATGCTTCCTCTCTCATCGGACGGAAGTATTCAGCGATTTCAGCCAGCAGATTCTGGTCAAGTCCTGTATCATACGGTGTGCCCTTAAAGGTTTCTACCATAACTTCTGTTGCAGGCTGGCTTGTACCCATTGAGAACGGTGACATTGCTGTATCAATAACATCTGCACCGGCTTCTACTGCCTTTAAATAGGTCATGGAAGCAACACCGGATGTATAATGTGTATGCATCTGAATCGGCAGTGAAGAACCTTCCTTTAATGCCTGTACGAGTTCTGTTGCTTTATATGGAAGTAAAAGACCTGCCATATCCTTGATACAGATAGAGTCTGCACCCATATCTTCAATCTTCTTTGCTGTTTCTTTCCAATAATCCAGTGTATAGGCATCACCGATTGTATAAGAAAGTGCAATCTGTGCATGTCCTTTTTCTCTCTTAGCTGCCTTTACTGCTGTTTCAAGATTTCTTAAATCGTTAAAGCAGTCGAAAATACGGATAATATCAATACCGTTTGCAATAGACTTCTGTACGAAATATTCTACTACATCATCTGCATAATGATTGTATCCGAGGATATTCTGTCCTCTGAATAACATCTGTAATTTTGTATTTTTAAAACCATCTCTTAACTTACGAAGTCTTTCCCATGGGTCTTCTTTTAAGAATCTAAGAGATGCATCGAATGTAGCACCACCCCAGCACTCTACTGAATGATATCCGACTTTATCCATCTTATCAACAATCGGAAGCATCTGCTCTGTTGTCATTCTTGTAGCAATTAAGGACTGATGTGCATCACGCAATACGGTCTCAGTAATTTTTAAAGGTTTTTTCACCTGTTCTGCCATCTTTATATCCTCCATTAATATCTATTTTACATTACACCAAACATCGCCATAAACGTACCTGCGGCAACTGCAGTACCGATAACACCGGCTACGTTTGGTCCCATCGCATGCATTAACAGGAAGTTGGACGGATCTGCTTCCGTGCCGACCTTCTGTGATACTCGTGCTGCCATTGGAACGGCTGATACGCCGGCTGAACCAATCAGCGGATTTACCTTGCCATGTGTTGCCTTGCACATAATCTTACCAAACAGTACACCGGCTGCCGTACCAAATGCAAACGCAACCAGACCTAATGCAACAATCTTTAAAGTATCAAGATTTAAAAATGCCTCTGCACTTGTTGTTGCACCGACAGATGTACCCAGAATAATAACAACGATGTACATCAATGCATTTGATGCTGTTTCTGTAAGCTGCTTTACAACACCGCTCTCTTTAAAGAGATTACCTAACATCAGCATACCAACGAGTGGAGCTGTTGTCGGAAGAATCATAACAACAACAATCGTTACAACGATTGGGAACAGAATCTTTTCCAGTTTGGATACAGGACGTAACTGTTCCATTTTAATCTTTCTTTCATCTTCTGTTGTTAAAAGCTTCATAATCGGTGGCTGGATAATCGGAACCAGTGACATATAAGAATATGCTGCCACCGCAATCGGTCCCATATATTTTGTCTGTCCTAATTTACCGGCAAGGAAGATAGATGTCGGTCCATCGGCACCACCGATAATAGAAATCGCTGCTGCTGCCTTATCCGGGAATCCCATAAAGATTGCCAGAATATATGCAGCGAAAATACCGAACTGCGCTGCCGCACCAAGCAGAAAGCTCTTTGGATTGGCAATCAGCGGTCCGAAATCTGTCATTGCACCAACACCAAGGAAAATCAAGGACGGTAAAATACTCCATTCATCCAGTAAATAGAAGTAATGCAGTAAACCACCCACACCATTGCTGGAATCCTCAATGGAAAGCATGATGTCCGGATAAAGATTGACAAGAAGCATACCAAAGGAAATCGGTACAAGAAGCAGAGGTTCGTATCCTTTTTTTATTGCTAAGTACAGGAAAATCAACGCAACAACAACCATGAGGTAATTGCCCCATGAAAGCCCGAAAAATGCGGTCTGCTGTACGAGGTTTCCCAATGTTTCTATAATATAACTCATTTTTTAACCTCCCGTTTCAATGATTCTGATAAAGAACTTAGTTCATGGAAACTAATACTTTACCTGTTTCAACGGAATCACCAACGGCACATTCTACTGTTGCAACAGTACCGTCCTGTGGTGCACAGATTTCATTTTCCATCTTCATGGCTTCAAGAACAACAAGTACATCACCCTTCTTTACAGCAGAGCCTGCTGCAACCGGTGTCTTTAAAATCTTACCCTGCATTGGAGCAGTTACCTTTACTGCACCCTGTGCGCTAGCCGGTGCTGCTTTCTTTGCTGCCTTCGGTGCAGCTTTCGGTGCAGCCTTTGCTGCCGGTGCTGCTGCGCTTCCTGTTCCTTCTTCTACTGTAACGTCATATACATTCCCATTCACTGTGATCGTATAATTTTTCATTGTTTCCTCCGTTCCACCGCGGTCTGCGGCTGATTGATTATCAAATATTTTAATTTTATTTCCAGTTATTCTGTCTGCCGACTTTTCTGATGGAACGAACTACCAGTCCATCTGCCGCAGTACCTTCTGATGCAGCAATCGCCGCCGTAATAACAGCAACCAGTTCGCAGTCATCTTCTTCCTCGTCTTCCGGTTCTTCAACAACCGGTGCCGGTGCTGTCTGCTGTGGTTCTTCTGCTGTCTGTTTCTTTGCTCCGATTTTATTAACATGCTGAAGCAGAGAAATGATATAAGAAATGAAAATCAGCACGATAAATACAGTTCCCATACCAAGTACTGTATTTAATACAGCCTTTTCCATCTTCTCACCTGTTGTATAAGTCGGGTTAATTGCACCGCTGTCCAGGTTGAAATCATCATCAATGACCAGCTCAAATGAGCAGGTTCTTGTTTCATATGTTGCATTGATTGCAATTGTACACAGTGTTCCTGTTTCATCACTGACTCTGACTTCTTCTTTGTCAATGGACTTTAATGCGCCTAAATCTTCTCTTGTTTTAACCCAGCTGTTATAAAACTCAATCGTCTTGTCGTTCATGCCCTGCATATTTACGACATAGACTTTTCCATTCACATAGCTGAGTGTCTTTGCTGCTTCGCCATCTGCTTTAATCTGTGCATCCGATGTCTGGTCTAAATATACCAGCATATCTTCTGCCCACTGTACCATATCTGAGGCATACTGATTGACCTTCATATCTTTAAGGCTCGTCTTAGCACTGTCTGAAGAAATGGTATTGGTGCAGGCTGTCATACTGAACACGCAGGCTAACACACAGAACAACACGAAAAAGCGTTTGATATTAGTTTTCTTCATATTGTTTCACCTCATTATCAGACCGTTCCATGCTTCTTAACCGGACGATCCTCTCTTTTTGTGTACAGCATTTCAAACGCTGCCGCAACATACTGTCTTGTTTCCTCAGGATTAATAATTGTATCCACATAACCTCTTGCTGCTGCAGATTCTACGCTGGACTGTAACTGTGCGTACTCTGCTGCCTTTTCAGAAATCTTTGCGTTGACATCTTCTGCCTTATCAATCTCATCTGCATACATAATCTTTGCTGCACTGGCTGCATCCATCATACCGATGCTTGCTGACGGCCATGCGTATGTCATATCTGCACCGACTGCTTTGGAATTCATTGCCACATAAGCACTTCCGTAAGCTTCGCCGATGATTACATTAACCTTTGGTACGGTTGCATTTGCAAATGCATATGTAAGCTTTGCTGCTGCCTTTGCAATCTTCTTTTCTGAATCAACTGTTGCTTCAAAGCCCTTTACATTGGTAAGGGTCAGCACCGGAATTTCAAATGCATCACAGAAATTTACAAATTCTGCAGCTTTTTCAGCACCGTCAACGGTCAGTACCGGTTCAAACTTTTCTGCTGCTTCGCCTTCGTCATCAAAACGGACTGTTCTGTTGGCAACGGCGCCGACTGTTGTACCGTTAATCTTTAACAGACCTGTTACAACACTCTTTGCAAATTCAGACTTTACTTCCATAAATAAGCCGTCATCTGCAATATCTGTTAATGCAAGCACTGCATCTGCTGCTTCTGCTTCCATATCCGCACATGCTCTATTTAAATCATCTTCGCAGTCTGCATAAGCTACATCGTCATTATTGGCCGGAAGAAGAGATACAAGCTGTCTGATGCCGTTTGCAATTGTTTCCTCATCACCTGTAAAATCTGCAACACCTGCTTCTGCCTGAAATGCAGCAGATGCTGTGTCTAACTTGGTATCATTGTTGCCGTCTAATGCATTCGGACTGTTCACAAATAACTTTCCGTTCTTTTCTTCTACAAATGTAAAATCAGAAAGTTCTGAAAGAACTGCAAGACCGCCGCCGCAGCTTCCGTAAACAGCCGTAATCTGTGGTACAAGACCGGAACATAATGACATCTTCCGGTAAATTGTTCCGAAACCATTCAAAGCATCTGTTGCTTCCTGAAGTCTTAATCCTGCACAATCTATCAGGCCAATAACCGGCGCTCCCATCTTCATAGCCATATCGTAAAGTCCTGTAATCTTCTTTGCATGCATTTCGCCGATTGAACCGCCTAAAACTGCCGGATTCTGGCTGTATACATACACAAGACTTCCATTAATTACTCCGTATCCGGTAATAACACCGTCTGCCGGAGTGTCTTTTTCCTGCATGTTAAAATCTGTTGCTCTGGCTTTTACACCTGCTCCGATTTCAACAAAACTGTTCGCGTCAAGCAAAGAAGTGATTCTTGTGCCTGCTAAACTGTTGTTTTACCCATTCTCTAAAGACCTCCTATACTTTTTGTAATAATGTAACAATCTATTGTCTATTTTATAACAATATTTCCCAAAAAACAAGCTTTTTGTAGAATCTTATTTACAATTCTGACAATTCCTTTTAAATTGCATAATACTTTAAAAAAAGCATCTGACACAAGCCTAATCTCTACTCTCAATTGCCGCCACAATCCCTTTTTCAATCAGAATTTCCGCAGTTTCTTCTTTTATCTCATTGCTCTGGCAGATGCTTAACCCCTGCCGTAAAATGTATCCGTTCAGCGGATATTTCAAGCCTTTTAATGTAAGAACCACTTCCTCTGTCATCGGCACAAATGAAATATATTTTCCGTACTGATCTGCCTTTTTTATCGTTTTATTTCCGTTTAACAGATAAATTTTGTTGTACTTATCATAAATGCAGCACTCCGTTCCTGCTTCCAATGCCTGTTTCATGATAAAAATATTGGTCAGTGCGTGATCATAGCGTGTTCCGGTAGCCCCTAAAATATCAATCGCCACCGGATGATGTTTTAACGCTGTAATTACCGCCAGATGTGTATCGGTATAATTTTTTTCCGGCGGATATGTCACTGTCTGCGTATCTTTTTTATAGGTATCAAGCAGCCTTTCATTAACCGAATCGTAATCCCCCAAAATGTAATCCACCCGGATTCCCAGTTTATCCGCATGTACCAGTCCGCTGTCTGCCGCTATGCAATAATCATATGTTTTTGCGGAAAGCCAGTCTTTCGCCCACTCATAATCTACTGTACCGCCCGTAATAATCAAAATCTTTTCTGCCATAATTTTCATTTTATCCTTTCTGCACTCACGAATCATCTCTTTCCGTTCTGCTTTGTGTAATGATTCGTTATTATATATTTCTGATTTTGCCATGCATGTCCGTAAAATTCAAAGTTTCTCCGCACGTCGCATTGCCTGTGCTTATTATATGATAACAATTTTAAAGTTCTTTGTACAAGTTCTTTTTTTCTTCACATTTTTGTTTTATACTAAAATTTGGAGTAAAATCCAAAATCTGATTGAGATAAGAATGGAGATTTTTATGGAAAACAAACATTATGAACCGGTCGCTTATCTTCCGAAAGAGCAGGCTGAACGTTTTCAGGAATTTTTGAAATTTTCGGGAATTGCAGACATTGAAATGAATGTCAATGAATTAAACAGCACTTATTCTGTCAGTGTTGCTTCGGGCGATTTTGAAAAAGCAGATAATCTTTATCATGTTTTTTCCGAAAATGAACTAAAAAAAGATTCTACGGAAGACGAGCTGACTCAGGGTGGCAGTATTTACAATAACTCTGCCGAAAAATACAGCGACAATCTCTCCTCTGCCATCACATTTTTTGTGTGCGGCGGTGCGGGACTGATTATTTTACTGCTCAATGACTTTAATGTACTTCACCTGTTCCACTTTTCAGGTGCTTCCGCAATCCTGACAAATGTTGTGCTTGGCGGACTTTTTATTGCATTTTTACTGATTGGCTTCAAATCACTCAAATATTCCAAAAATATTAAATCACAGATGAGTGTGGAAAATGAACTTTCAGATAAATTAAACAACTGGCTTACCAAAAACGTGTCACCGGAAGCCATTGAAGCTTCTTACGATGGCAGTATCCCGGAAGAAATGAAGTATTTTAACCGCAGCAGCTATTTAAAAAACGCGCTGTCAGAAGCCTTCCCGGATGCAGATGATTCTGTTATCGAAGTGGTCAGTGACCAGTACATTGAAGATACTTTTAATTCTTCACATGAATAATGCCTTTAAATATTTTTGATTCTGCTATGTTTTAAAACTATTCAAAAAACGCAGGAATGTGAACCAGACTCCGGATTCCCGGACATCTGTCACACTCCTGCGGTTTTATTTTTTATGATACCAGGGTCAAAAAATCTGAACCCACATGAGCTTGCTCATAGGTGGGTGAATGATCTTGTGACCGTATAATTATTTGTTTGAAAGATATTCATCAATACCCTTAGCACCGGCTTTACCTGCACCCATGGCAAGAATAACAGTTGCTGCACCTGTTACGGCATCACCACCGGCATAAACGCCTGTCTTTGTTGTCTTACCTGTTTCTTCCTCTGCAATAATGCACTTTCTGTTATTGATATCCAGTCCCTTTGTTGTAGAAGAAATCAATGGATTTGGAGATGTACCCAGTGACATGATTACTGCGTCTAAATCCATTACATATTCAGAACCCGGAACTTCAACCGGTCTTCTTCTTCCTGAAGCATCCGGTTCGCCCAGTTCCATTTTAACGCACTTCATACCCTTTACCCAGCCGTTTTCATCAGCGATAATTTCAGTCGGGTTTGTCAGAAGATCAAAGATGATACCTTCTTCTTTTGCGTGATGTACTTCTTCTGCTCTTGCAGGAAGTTCCGCTTCACTTCTTCTGTATACGATATGTACTTCTGCACCAAGTCTTAACGCTGTTCTTGCAGCATCCATGGCAACATTACCGCCACCTACGATAGCTACCTTATTGAATCTTGCAATCGGTGTATCGTAATCATCGTTGAAAGCTTTCATCAGGTTGCTTCTTGTAAGGTATTCATTTGCAGAAAATACGCCATTTGCATTTTCACCCGGGATACCCATAAATCTAGGCAGACCTGCACCGGAACCGATAAATACAGCTTCAAAACCTTCTTCTTCAATTAACTGGTCGATTGTCATAGACTTGCCGATAACAACGTTTGTTTCAATCTTAACGCCTAAGCTCTTTACATTTTCAATTTCACTTGCAACAACGGTTGACTTTGGCAGACGGAATTCAGGAATACCGTAAACAAGTACACCGCCCGGCTCATGAAGGGCTTCAAAGATTGTTACGTCATAACCCATCTTTGCAAGATCTCCTGCACAGGTAAGACCTGAAGGACCTGAACCAATAACGGCAACTTTCTTATTCTTCTTTTCCGTAGATTTTTCCGGCTTAATCTGATTTTGCCTTGCCCAGTCAGCAACGAAACGTTCCAGCTTACCAATAGAAATTGCTTCGCCCTTGATACCGCGGATACATTTTCCTTCACACTGGCTTTCCTGTGGACATACACGTCCGCAGACAGCCGGAAGCGCGGAGGATCTGCCGATGACCTTTGCAGCCTCTGCGTAATTTCCTTCTTTTACTTCTTTTACGAATGCCGGGATATCGATCTTAACCGGACATCCCTGTACACATCTCGCGTTTTTGCAGTTTAAGCATCTGGACGCCTCTGCGACTGCCTCTTCTTCATTATATCCATAGCAGACTTCCTCAAAGTTCGTTGCGCGAACCTTCGGCTCCTGCTCTCTTACCGGGACTTTTTTCATTCCATCCATGTCATTTCCTCCATATCACCGATCATTCGCTGCAGTTACCGCATCCGCCGTGGTGGGTATCGCCCTCACGGAGTTTTAAAAGTGCACGGCCTTCCTCAGTCTTATACATCTGCTGACGTTTCATTGCTTCGTCGAAGTTTACGGCATGTCCGTCAAATTCCGGTCCGTCTACGCAGGCGAATTTGATTTCGTCGCCAACCTGTAAACGGCAGGCACCACACATACCTGTACCATCAACCATAATCGGGTTCATGCTGACAATTGTAGGAATTCCCAATTCTTTTGTCAACAGACAGACAAACTTCATCATAATCAGAGGTCCGATTGCGATACAACGGTCATACTTTTTGCCCTGATTGTTTACTAAATCCTTTAATACATCCGTACCCATGCCTTTTCTGACATAGCTTCCGTCATCGGTTGTAATGTAAAGATTACCGGCTACAGCTTCCATCTCTTTTTCAAGGATGAGTAAATCTTTATTTTTTGCACCCACAATAACATCGGCATCAATGCCATGTTCATGCAGCCATTTTACCTGTGGGTAAACCGGTGCTGTACCAACACCACCTGCTACAAACACAAGCTTCTTTTTCTTTAATTCTTCAATATCTTCTCCAATTAATTCTGAAGGACATCCGAGTGGTCCTACGAAATCTTCAAAAGCATCTCCCGCCTTTAAATGTGCCATCTTTTCTGTAGATGCGCCCACTGTCTGGAACACAATTGTAACAATGCCCTTTTCACGGTCAAAGTCGCAAATAGTAAGAGGAATTCTCTCTCCTTTTTCGTCCATCTTTACAATGATGAACTGACCCGGCTGGCAGTGTCTGGCAACTCTTGGCGCCTCAACATCCATCAGGTAAATTTTGTCTGCTAATTTCTCAGCTTTCTGAATCTTATACATCTTAGTACCCCTTTCAATTTATATTCCGTGTATATAAAAAGACACGTTTATAACATAGTAAATCGCGGCATTGCTGCCTTTTTAATAAGAAGATGCCTGATATGCGTCTTCTGTTCCTGTAATCTGGTAGCATTTCCCATTTTTAATGCCTACCCCGTAGTTTCCCTCTGTCGTGGTCTGTGTGCCGGATTTTAAATCCACCCGGATCTGATACAGTTCCGTATCGTTAATTGTGACATTTCCCACATAAGAAAAGACTGCCGCCGCACCATTTGGTGCTGTCTGCTCATCTGCATTGAGCATCCCAAGTTCTTTCATGCGGTCTTTTAAAATCTCTAACGCTTCTGTATACGTATAGGATTTTTGTGGATTCACAATATAATTCTTCCTTGCAACAGAACTTACCAGATCATGTTCATCAACTGCAACGGCTGATACAACGATATTGCCTTCCGGCATTGAAAAAGGCTCTGTATAAGCCTGTGAATCTGTTGTCGGTGTCGTTCCGTCTGTTGTGTAATAAATTTTCGTGCCATCTGCAGCATCAATGGAAATTTTTTCTCCATATTCATAAGTGCCTGATGACGGACTGATGACCGGCGCATCCGGCTTCTGATAGTTAATAGTATAGTCAAATTCCGCAACCGGACTATATACACCGATTGTATTGACCGCAACGGCTTTCAACGCCGTAATACCACCCTCAAGCGCAATCGCTTCTGTATACTGTGTACTGCCACTGTCCGGCTGTGTACCGTCTGTTGTATAATAAATCGTACAGGAATCCTCTGCAAATAAAGAAACCTGTAATTCCCTTTGATACTGTCCAGGTGTTTCGGATACAGTCGGTGCCTGTACTTCATACTGGGATAACAACTTCTGGGCATCTGTTCCCTGATACTGTGCAATCAATTTATTCAAGGCATCGCCGTCTTCTTTATCCGCATAAAACTGTGCCAGTGCAGATAATGCATTCTCATTATTTTTATCTACCTGCAAAATCGCAAGCAGCATATCCAATGCCTGCTGTTCTTCTTTATCCTGCTGATAGCACTGATAAAGTGCATACATCATATCTACATTTTTTTTACCTTCACCGGTCTGATAAGCTTTGGCAAAATATTGCTTTGCATTATGATAATCCTGTTTTTTTAACAATTCCATGGCTTTTTGATAATTATAAGAATAGGATTTGCGGTTGGAAATACCCCATACGGTAATTCCTGCAATCACTGCAACGGTCACTGCCGCCACAATTCCCACAATCAGTATTTTCTTTTTTTTATCTGCTTTCAAAGCCGTTTTGGATGTTTTTTTCGATAAATCTGTTTCCGGCTTATCAGTGTCCTGCTTACCGTTCCCCGGTTTATCCATTCCGGGGTGTACTTTTACCGGTTCTATTACCTGTGTTTCTAAAGACACCTTTGTTTCTGTCGCAGCTTTTTTCTCCATGGCGGCTTTCTGCATGCTTTTCTGCTGTTTTTCCTTCTCCGCCTGTCTTGCCTGAAGCTGGATATCTACTAAATCCGGCAAAACCTGAGTCTTCATCTGGGCAGCATCTTTTTTCCCTGCATTTCCCGCGGCTGTAGAACGGACAGGTATTTCCTGTTTTCCCATTGCAGCCTTTGCTACATTGGTTTCTTCTTCTACCAGCTTTTCAATGGATTTTGCAAGCTCTATATCAATCTCTTCTTTATTATCGTTACTCACTGAGCCTAAATCAGTACGCGTATCGTCTGGTTTACTTTCATCATGACTGCCCATAGCTAACTCCTATTTCTTTATTTAACATGAACAATCATACCATATACAAATGATTTTAGCAATAAATGATACTGTGAATTTTTTGACGATACAAATTCGCCCTTCTTTTGCACTTTTTATTTATATATTTTATTGTTTGTTTATATTTTGTACACACTTTGCTCACAATTCCCAGATATAATAAATCTCGATAGCAAAGATATTCTTTCTATCTCCCCCTCATATTTTTTTGACCGGTACTCTCCCCAAGGGTACCGGTTTTTTATTACTTTTTTTAATTCTATATCTGCTAAATCGGCTTTCAATAATTCATGCACTACAATAAAAAGCAGCCACAGACGTTCTTCACGAACCGCCTGCGGCTGCTTTTATTAATACCGGAATACCACTACTGTGTTATTCTTACCGGATATTTGTTACTCTTACTGTGCATGACAAAGTCTTATTATTTAAGACTGCTGTTACAGTTGTCGTACCTGCCTTACGGGCAACTACATGGCCTGTTGAGTCGACTGTGCAGACTCTCGGGTTACTGCTCCTCCATGTCACCTTGCTGTTACTGTCGTTACCGATAACATCCAGCCAGTATGAATCATACTGTTCCAAAGTGATGCTTGAACGGCTGATAGCCAGTGAATGGACTGTACAAGATGAAAGTGCAGTACCATTGACGCTTTCTGCCACAACTTCCGCAGTACCAGGACCCACTGTTGTAATTACGCCATTACCATCTACTACAACAATACCGGTATCTGTTGAATACCATTCATAGGAATCCGTATTAATTGCCGGACGCACTCTGACAGATAACTGTCTTGACTTACCGGTGAGCATATAGATTTCGCTTGAATTAATCTTAATGGATGTAATATTAACTACCGGCGTTACATATACCCAGCAGACACCCTTTACATTATTTCCATCCTTCGAAGTCGCTGTAATCTTACACTTACCTGTACTTAAAGCAAAGATTTCGCCGGCTTCATCAACTGTTGCAATTTCTTCATTAGAAGATTCCCATGTTACATCTTTAATCGATGCATCGTCCGGTTCAATAACTGCCTGTACAATGCGGGATTCTCCAACTAACATACGGACTGTATCCGGTTCAATACGGATAGATGTCACCGGATTTACAACCTGAACAACACAGGTAGCGGATACACCGCTGCCATCAGCTGCTGTTACAGTAATAACTGCAATACCCGGTTCACCCGCATTTAATGTACCGTAAGAGTCTACGGAACAGATTGAATTATCGGATGAGGTCCATATAATATTTTTATTGGTTGCCGTATCAGAACCTACCGTTGCTGTTAAAGTTCCGGAAGTTCCGACATTCATAAATTTATGTGTTTCACTTAATGTAATAGAAGAAACATATTCTTTTACATCAATCGTACAAGCTGCTGTCAGCTGACACTCCTCTGTTGTAACAATGATTACGCAGGAGCCACCCTTTACTGCTGTTACAACACCCATTTCATCAACGGTTGCAACATCAGGATCACTTGAACGATACGTTACATTCTTATTTTCAGCATCATACGGCTCGATATTCGGAATAATCGCATACTTTGCACCTACCCATAATTCCTGATAATCAGAATTTAAGGTAATACCTGTTACCGGCTGTGTAACTGTTACAACACAGTATGCTGTCAGACCGGAATCCGGGTTTGTTGCAATAATAGAAGTTGTACCTGCACCGGTAGCTGTTACCTTACCGTCGCTTTCCACTGTACACACATCTTCATCACGGCTTTCCCATGTAATGATTTTGTTATCCGCATTTTCCGGAAGACAGGTTGCATTCAGCCAGAATACCTGACCTTTTCTTACTGTAATATCTGTTGTATTTAAAACAACCTGTGTAACCGGCTGTTTTACATAGATATTACACATTGCAGATGCCTTGCCATCTAATGATTCACAAAGAATTGTACAGCTTCCTGTTCCAACTGCCTGTACTAAACCGTTAGAGTCTACGATACAAACATTGGTATTAGAAGATGTCCAGCGTACTGTTCTGTTAGATGCCTCTAACGGAAGTACCTCTGCTGTAATTCTTAATGTATCTCCGATTCTCATAATTTCATCTGTATAATCGAGTGTAATCGTTTCTACCGGAATATCAATGACAAAATTACAGAATGCCTGAAATGCGCCATCTTCAGTTTTACAAACTACTGCTGCATGTCCCGGTTTTACAAATGTTACAAGACCATTCTCATCAACCTTTACAATGCTTTCATCTGTAGACTGCCATGTAACATTTCTGTTAACACCTTCCCCTGCAGGAAGAACAGTTGCCACTAACTGGAACTGTCCGACAGACATAGAAGATTCTACCGTTGTTTCATTTAATACAACACCTGTAACCGGTTCTCTTACATAAACATCACAAGTTGCTGTCTTTAATCCATCTTCTGTAATAACACTGATGGTTGCTGTACCACCGGCTACACCCGTAATAGTTGCCGTGTAGCTGTCACCTTCAACTGTTGCAACGCTTGTATTTGAAGAAGACCATAATACTTTATCATTGGTTGGTCCTGCCGGATTAAATAACAGCTGGACCGTTCCGGTTGAACCTCTGTCAATCTGAATAGACGATGGATTAATGGATACTTCATTAACCGGTGTCGTTACATAAATAACACAGGTTGCTGTCTTCATAACGCCGTTAACGTTTTGTGTAACAATCAAATGTACCGTACCGGACTTCACACCGGTAATCTTAAATGTCTTACCGTCCTGCTCTACTGTAACCAGATCACCTGTCGGAATTGTTCCGTCATCCTTTGGCTGGTTTTCAAGCTTATAAGTAATTGGATTAGCTGTAATATCTGTAGCTGTTACAAGGGCTGACACTTCAATGGTTTCGCCCATGTTAACAGATGTCTTATCTGCACTTAATGCAAAATCATCAATAACAGTAATTTCATACACCAGCTGAATCGGCTGATTGTACTTTGTACTGAAATCATCTGCTGCTCTTGATGCATATATCTTTGCAGTACCAGCACCAATTGCCGTAACAAGACCTGTTGTTGCATCAACCTGCAGGACTGCATTGTTCGATGTTGTCCATGTAATCTCTGTCGGATTTGCTGATGTTGATAACTGCAGCTGGTCATCAACGTTCATATTGCTGACCTGATTGCCCAGTTTCTTAAACGGTACAACAACATCAACAGTATCATGCGTATACCATGTCTTATTGCCCTGTGCATCATATGCCGGAATACCTACTGTTACCGTAGAAACACCTGCATACTTACCAAGTACTGAACCGTCCTGTGCAACTTCAACAACCTTCGGGTCAGATGACTCGTAAAAAACACCTGCCGTTGCCGGATTATTGATGTTAGAACCAATAACATACTTCGTAAACTCTACATATGGTTCATCATTTAACTTTAAACACTTGCGGTTATTATTGTCTCTGTAAATGTTTGAATCATTAAATTCTACTTTTGCACGAACTGTAAATTCTTTGCAAAGAGCATCTTCACCGCCGCCGTCCGCTGTTCTTACAATAACCGTTGCCTGTCCACCGCCGACAACCTTTAAAGTTGCCTGTGTGCTGGATGATGAAACCAGTTCAACTACACCGTCATGAGAAACGTTTCCACTGGTGTCGTTCTTTGTTTCAATAAAAATCTTGTTAGAATCACAGGTATTGGTTGTAAATGTAATCTGATCACCAACTGCATAAATCGTACTGTTGGAATGAGTTGTCGTAACTTCAAGCGGTACAACAACCTTTGCCGTCAGGCTGGTAACCAGTGACTTATTGATAATGGAACCTGTGCTGTCATACTGAATAGAATAGTATGTAGCTGTCACATCTGCTTTACCGGCATGTGCACCCTTAATAATAGGAATCATACCTTTTGCAGTGTCGTGATCCATTACATCATTTTCTCTGCGGAATGTAACAATATCGCTATTAGAAGATGTCCATTCGATATTATTACCATTTGGTGCGTAATTCTGGTTCGGATCCCCATTATCATCCGTACCGGTAAGAGAACTAACCTGTACAACCGAGTTAGACTCTTTATTGAATGCAATGCTTGCAGAAGTCGTTGACAATCTCATGGCAACACTGGTCGCAGCGTTGGCATAGAGCATATATCCTCCTAACAGAGCGATTGCAAAGATTGCAGCTGCCAGCACCTTCCAGCCCTTACGCAATCTTCTAATCTGATAAATTTTTTTCATAACAGACCTCTTTTCTACTGTATTCTAAATACCTATTTAGTCTATCGACTACATTTTGTGTTTAGTTTACTATATTTTCACAATTTTTTCAACATTTTCCACAAAATTTACGTTTTAATTCCCCCGCATGGGAGGCTTCTGTTACAAAGGTACTACATAAACAGACTGCCGCACTTTCAAAGCACGGCAGTCCCATGGACTTAAAAACAATTCCTGCAATTATTTCTGAACAAGATGTATAGCGAATCCGCCGAACTCGCCCTTGAAATAAATTGCCTTTAATCTGTCATTTTTAATAACGGCTGAATCCTTGTCAAATTCAAATCCGCGTTTCTCTAAATGATAAATTGCTCTTTCAATATAGTTTGTTGCGATTGCAATATGGCCATGTGTTCCACGACCCTGCTTTTTCATCAGCTCAAAGCCTGTTCCTGAAAATACTGAACTGTTACCGACTTTCTTTTCAAAGCTGAACATCTTATTGAATGTATCTGCAAGGTCTTCTGCCTCTTCACCGCTCTGTAAGTTGACACCAACGTGTCTAACTTCAAATCCAAGCATCGTATCAACAGCTTCTCTTGTCAGATTCTTAATGCCTTCAAAATCGCCTGCTGCAACCATGTCTTTCTTTACCATCCATGAACCGCCACAGCATACAATCTTGCCAAAGTCAAGATAAGACTTTAAGTTGCCTGCATTGATACCGCCTGTCGGCATAAACTTCATATTTGTATATGGCGCTGCCATAGACTTAATCATGTTGAGTCCGCCTGCTGCTTCAGCCGGGAAGAATTTTACGACATCAAGTCCTAATTCAATCGCTGTTTCTACATCAGAAGGATTGCTTGTACCCGGAACAATCGGATAACCCTTGTCCAGACAATGCTTTACAACCTTAGGATTCAGTCCCGGACTGACAATAAACTTTGCTCCTGCATTCATGGCTCTGTCTGCCTGCTCCGGTGTTAATACTGTACCGGCTCCGACAACAAGTTCAGGGAACTTTTCAGCCATGATACGGATAGATTCCTCTGCTGCTGCAGTTCTGAATGTTACTTCTGCGCAAGGAAGTCCGCCTTCAATTAAAGCCTTTGCTAACGGTTCTGCATCTTTTGCATCATCTAATGCGATAACCGGTACAATACCAATCTTGCTCAATTCTTCTACAACTTTATTCATTTCAACTTCTCCTTTTACTAGAATATGTAATTTCTTTTTATTATAGAGTTGGTACATTTTTTTGTCAATTCATAGTTTTGTAAATTCATGAAATTCTTTCGGTAAAAAATATAGATTAAATCGGACAAGTATGATAGAATACATTTGTAATAAAATATTTTGGAGGTATCTAAAAAATGAAATTAAATTTAAGACCAGCCGAAGAGTGCACATTTGATGCCGTATCTTTAGGTGAAGTAATGCTTCGTCTTGATCCGGGTGAAGGAAGAATCCGTACAGCAAGAAGCTTTAGAGCATGGGAAGGCGGCGGAGAATACAATGTTATCCGTGGTCTTCACAAGTGTTTCGGAATGAACACAGCTGTTATCACAGCTTTCGCTGATAACGAAGTAGGTCTTCTTATGAAAGACTTCATCGAGCAGGGTGGCGTTTCAACAGACCTCATCTGCTGGAAGAAGACTGATGGTATCGGACGTCTTTGCAGAAACGGTCTGAACTTTACAGAAAGAGGATTTGGTATCCGTGGCGCTAAGGGCTGCTCTGACAGAGCTAACACAGCTATCTCTCAGGCTACACCGGATGATTTCGATTTCGACTACATCTTCAAGAACAAGAGCGATGGTGGTTTAGGTGTTCGCTGGTTACATACAGGCGGTATCTACGCTGCTCTTTCTGAACAGGCTTGTGAAACAGTTATCGCAGCTTGTAAGGCAGCTAAGAAGTATGGTACAATCGTATCTTACGACTTAAACTACCGTCCTTCTATGTGGGAAGCTATCGGTGGATTAGCTAAGGCTCAGGAAGTTAATAAGGAAGTTGCTAAGTACGTTGATGTTATGATTGGTAACGAAGAAGACTTCACAGCCTGCCTTGGTTTTGAAATCGAAGGTAACGATGCAAACCTTAAGACTCTGAACCTTGATGGTTACAAGAAGATGATCAACGAAGCTGCTGCTACATATCCGAACTTCAAGGCTGTTGCTACAACACTTCGTCAGGTTAAGACAGCTACAGTTAACGATTGGTCTGCTATCTGCTGGGCTGATGGTGAAATCTATAAGGCTGCTCAGTATGACGGTCTTGAAATCATGGATAGAGTTGGTGGCGGTGATTCATTCGCTTCAGGTCTTGTATATGGTCTTATGACATTTGAAGATGCTGAAAAGGCTGTTAATTACGGTGCTGCTCACGGCGCTCTTGCTATGACAACTCCTGGTGATACAACAATGGCTTCTCTCAAGGAAGTTGAAGGTATCGTTGGTGGTGCTGGCGCAAGAGTTCAGAGATAATTAAAGCTTAGCTTTCATTTGATTAGAGCGTTCAAGAACAAAAAACGTCCGGCAGGAAAATCCTGCCGGACGTTTTTTTGTTCTTTCACACACATTTGAGTTTTATCTGCTTCTTTACCGGATACAATGACAATACCAGTTCATAGTTTCGTTCTTTTACGTGCTCCCACTGTTTTTGCGTAAATCCATTTTTTACTAAAAGAAACGGCAGAATCAGTTTCCGTTCTTCTCCTGATTCGATATAGATTGAACCGCTTTGATACTGCTCACTATTCCATTTTTCATTTACCGCCATATACTTATCAGGTGCTGTACAAGTTGTCCATGCCTGTGATGTCAATGTAAAGCCTTCTAATGTGACCCGCTGTTTCTCTTCTGACATATTTTTTATATTGACTGTAACCATGATACATTCTGCTTCCTTAAACATTTCCTTTTCGAAAGCATATATATCAGAAAAATCTTCCTGACTCATAAAAGACACATCGGTTGCTGTTATTTCAAAATCATCTGCCGTCATCGCTTCACCAATCTGTTTTTCCTCTAACTGTGCTTTCGGATATTTCAGGTTAATACCGATTACCAACACCAGATATGCAAAAAAGGCAATCACCGATACGGCAATTATGATCGTTTTTATTCTACTTTTTTTCATTTCGGATAATTTTCCCCTCCTCCATATAATAAATGCTGTCTGCTATCTGATCTAATATTTCTCTGTCATGACAGCTGACAATAATTAATGCACCTGCTTCCGCTCTTTGTTTTATAATTTTCTTTACTTTTTCCACACTTTTTTCATCTAAAGCATTAAAAGGTTCATCTAAAATAATCAGTTCGGGATTTTCCATTAGTGCAATGGCAATTCCCAGCTTTTGTCTCATTCCAAGTGAATATTTCTTTACGGACTTCTTTTCATCAGGGTCTAATCCTACTTCCTGTAGTATTTCACGCATTTCATTTTCCAAAGCAATTCCTTTGATGGATGCGATTGCCCTCATATTATCCAATGCACTGTAATGCTCTATAAATCCCGGACTTTCAATGAGTGCGCCAAGACTTTCCGGAAATGATATTCTTTTTCCCAGTTCATCTCCGTCTACAATAATTGCTCCGTTATCAGGAATCACCAGTCCGCAGATACACCGCATCAGCATGGTCTTTCCCGAACCATTCTGCCCCCGGAAACCATAAATTTTCCCACATTCCATAGATGCTGATATATCATCAAGCACTCTATTCCCCTTTATTGTTTTCGATATATTTTTAATCTCCAAATACATATTACTCTCCATTTCCAAGCAGCTTGTTGCCAAGACGCAATGAGTAATTCGCGCAGGCGATTTCTCATTTGCCATCATTGCTATTTGTTTTGCTCATAAAAATCATTTATTTTATGAATAAATATCCTTCTTCTCTATTGTGATACTGCCAATAACCACCGAAACCAGTATCAACAGACTGCCAAGCACCACTGCCCATAAAGTATTTAAGATACTTCCATGCAGAAGTACCGGTGTGCGCATCAGCATCAGATAATTTCCCAGACTATATGGACTATATATAAAAATCCCTGCCGCAATTACCGCACAAACCCAGATATATCCCATTGGCGGCTGGAATACCACCGCTATCATCATCTGCGTAACAGCGATTGCCAACGATACTATTACCGGCACTGCCATAGCATACATATAAAGTTCAGTTCCTGCATTTTCAATTTTCTGATTTTCAAGCAAAAATGCAGCAACCTCCGGCTGTGCCGCCTTAAATCCGCCTGTTACAATGCTCACCGCAGTCACCGACAGATACAGCACAAGATAAAATCCGAGAACAGACAGGATATTCCAAATCACTTTTCCGAACCACCATGCCTTTCGATTTCCTGATTTCAAAAGAATCTGCTGTCCTGCCATATGCAAATCCTTTACCGGATATACACCGACAACAACTGCCAGATAAAGCTGTATAAAAACCCAGTATGCGTTTGGCACGATATATTCATTTTTACGGATTACTTTCATTCCCCTCAAATTCCACAAAATGTAATCCCAAAATCCCATATCGACAGACAACAACTTTTTACATGAATGATTACAGCATATACATGCAATTATTATAAAGCCTGCAAACACCATATACTTTACTTTGTTTTCGTTCCATACTGCCCGGATATCGTATTGGATTATTTTCATATTCATCTATCTGCACCTCTTTGGTAAAAAGTCTTTTTTCTTTGCCGCAAATCTTCCTATTATATAGAAAACTATACATAACCCCGCTGCGACTGCCATATAAACGCCGATTTTCTCATCACGCCAGTTCTTATAGCTAATCATCAGCAATTGGAATACTTTATTAACCCTATATACATCCACCACATAAAATACCAGAATACCAATCCATACCAATGCCATCTGATTTGTAATCCAATACAACAACAGACTGACAATCAGAATCAGTTCTGTCAATAGAATCACCGCCATTATGTATGCTGCCATAACTACGGCATATGCAACCTGTATTGTATCTCCTGTTGACAATGCGTAATAACTGTCATCACTCTGCCAGTTTATATTCACCTTACAAATTACCGAGGCCGACAAAATGGTACTGCCACTGTATACAAGAGCTGCCGCCAGCCCCATCACTGACAATTTTTTTATCTGATAATTCCATATTGCCGTTCTTTTTTTATGCTGTAATATATTACAGTATAAAAAATCATTACGGATTGTCCTTGTAAAAACCAAAAGCAGTACAATATACATGATAGAAGTTCTCAACATCAACAGTTCACTGCGAATCAAAATATCCGCTCTGCTGATTTCCACACCTCTTACATATTGTAAATTAATCTTTGCAGTACCGGTATATAATACCCCCAATATTACAATTATAATAAAAGCGGCTATCATATATGGTTCGCAATATTTTTTATTCAGCATATATCCTCCTGCCTGCCGCGGTAAATGAACTCCCAGCCCGTGATAATAAGCAGGACTGCCGTTTCTACCACGAACGGAATCATTCTGGGCGAACTATACGCAGGATTTATAAAATTAGACGGCTCCCATGACTGCAAATTGAGCAGTTGGAACAATGCCGATAAAAACACGTTTAATACCAATGGCGCTAACAGCACCGTAAAAATGTGATTGGAGTAAAATGCAACATTTAATGCAAATACCGCCAGTGCCCCGCTGAATAAAAATATAACCATCAATGAAATCGCAACATAAACTGCCGGGTGCGTAAACAGCAATGCAGAAAAGCTTCCTTTCGGGACCATATTCGATGTTGAATCTGCCGCCTGTGGTTTTATTACCGGTACAACTGCTATGCAAAGCAAAATATTAAAAATGAGCGGAACACAGGATACAATTCCTCCCGATAAAAATACCGCCGTAAATTTTGCATAAAAATACTCTCTTTTATCTGCCCTTGTGCAGATAAATTCAATCAAATGATCATTTACATCACTAAAAAAAGTAGCTGCGTATGGCAGTGTTACCAGAATCGGAAGAATAAGTAAATAAAGATATGAATACATATTATCCCCTTCACATATCCAGCTATTATACAGATTCGGTGGATATAGGAGTGCAAAATCTAAAGACATATATTTATCCATTCGCCTCACAACAGGAAGAACCTCTACTATCCAATGGGCAGCTGACACAATCAGTCCTATCATCATCGCAATATAAAATCCCGGATTTCTTAACATTCTTTTTACTTCAAATTTAATCATCTGTTTCATCCATTTAATACTCCTCACTTTTTCTTAACAGGTCATTTAATTTTATAAATGCATATTTTTTCACAGATTCTACCGTTGTATTCTCATCTTTCAATTTGTAAGTTGTTTTGGAACCGTATGCTCCCATTGGATTTAACAGCAGATTGATATTGGCATCCTCTGTCAAATCATCGTCACTCACAAGATAGTACAATGTAACCGGCTCTGATTTTTCTCCATATTTCATCTGATAATGAAAATCATCCATTGGATCAGGTTCTTCACCAATACTACTCATATACAATTCATACTTATGTGTCTTTGTATTCTGCATTTTATCAACATGCAGCTGATGACTGTTTAACGTTTCTATCTTATTAGGACTTATATCGTTATTATCTTCTATTGTCATGGTTACACTAACAATACTGTAATCATTGACAATTCTGTTCCCGTCAAACTGTATCCCTGATGCGTGTTCCTGCGGTTCAAACGGCAGTTCCTTCAAAATCTTTGCTTCCAGTATTTCATACGAATATTTCCATATATCCACCTGATAGCTGCCTTCTTCTGCCTTTTGTTCCTCTCCTCCTGCCACAACTGTGACAGCCTCATCTGTGGACAGACTCTGAGATGTTTCATCACTTTTAACCGTATTATATATACTAAAAAACTTACGTCCGCCAAAAACTGCAAAAACTGCTATGACAAGAATTAAAAAGACCTTTTCTGTAATACCCCATTTACGCTTCATCTTTCTTCTCCATATCTATTTGCTATTAAATATTTATTTTAAATTTTTCCGGTCGACCTTACATTCATATTACCCCATGCCCTCTATATTTTCTATCTGCATTTCGCCAACTGCACTTTTTTTTCGTGAACTGCACTTTTTATTAATTTTTGTTCAATATTCCAATACATTTTTGATTTATTTCATCTTATCTAAAAGAAAAATGTCCGGCAGGATTCATTCCCCTGTCGGACATTTTATTGTTTGTATCTTTTATATTCTGTTATGGTACTCCTGTATGCCAAAATGCGATAACAGCAGCTTTTTCATCTCTGTTTCACTGATTCCGCCGGGCTGTAAGAAAATCACAAATACCCTGAACAGTACCGCTTTTATGTATTCATCTTCTGTAAAATCCGATGTGTTTAAAAGCGTTGTCAGCATGAATTCCAGTCTGTTTGGCGGACAGCCTTCGCACAGCAAATCTATTGCTTCACGCTCATATGCTGTAACATTCTGCCACTTTTCACTTTCAAAAGCCATAATACCATTATCCTGAACTTCCCTGCCAAGCCAAACAAGTTCTTCTATATATTGAAAATATTGTTCCTTATTCCTGCAATTTTTAAAAATTTCTTCATTAAACGTTAAGTTCATGCATACCCTCCCAAACTCACACTTTTACTAAATATACGGGAAACGGATTTCCATTAGGTAATCGGCATACTGTCTTTGGATTTCTTTTAACTTTCCGCGGCTGACTTTGATTTTTTGTCCATCATTCATTTCTATTGTTCCCGCAATATTTTTAATTGCCACAAAATTCACAATATAAAATCGCGAAACCCGTATAAATGTCTGAACCGGAAGTATGTCCTCACACTCCTTTAAACTGATATATCCCGGCACAACACCATTTTCCGTATAAATCTCAATATATTTATCGTTTGATTTAATATATTGAATCTCTTTTAATGAAACCCCTGTTTCTGCCGTAAGCCGGCAGACTGCATTTTCTTTTTTCTCCTCAACAGCTTTATCCAGAACCTCAAATACCTTTTCCCTTGAAACCGGTTTATCTATGAAACCACATACATTTTTGCCAAAAGCCTCCCGGATATATCCGTCATAGCACGTTATAAATGCAATCATTTCTTTTCTCTTATTTTGAATCAAAATATCTTTTAACGCAATTCCGGACATTCCGGACATCTCAATATCCAAAAACAAAATATCTATATCATCCTGCGCCTTTAGATAATCTTCTGCACAGCTATATTGCTTTATCGTAACCTGAATTTGTTTTTCTGTCTGATATGCCAGCACTTTATCTGTAATTTCTTCTCTCCATAACAGGACATCATCACAAATTCCCACTGAAACCCCCTCTGTCATTGGTCACAAATCCTCCACGATGTAAAAATCCAAATATATTGATATCAGGGTCAAAAGGTCTAAACCCACATGAGCTTGCTCATAGGTGGGGTTTGTGTCCCCAACATCATATATTTATTATACACGATTTTCTATTTTTAGGCAAAGCAAAAAAGACAGCCCCACCGTTTCCCATTCACTATCCAAACAGGAAAACGGCCGGTCTGCCTTTTATAATATCATATCTTACAGTGTTACACCCTGCTTAAAGATTGCTAAATCGTGGAAGCCTGCGATTTCAGCCTTTACCTTCTTGCCGGAAGCAACATCTAATACAAGCTGGAACAGCTCTTTTGCTGCATCTTCAAGCGGAAGGTCATCTGTAACGATTCTTCCTGCATTGAAGTCAATCCAGTTGCTCTTGTTACCTGCAAGTCTTGAGTTTGTTGCAATCTTAACGGTCGGTACCGGTGAAGCAAACGGTGTACCGCGGCCTGTTGTAAACAGAACCATCTGTGCGCCGGAAGCTGCACAGGCTGTCGCTGCTACAAGGTCATTACCCGGTGCGCTTAAAAGGTTGAGTCCCTTTGTATGAACCGGTTCAGCATATGCAAGAACACCCTTTACTAAAGAGCTTCCTGACTTCTGTGTACATCCTAAAGACTTATCTTCCAGTGTTGTAATACCACCGTCTTTATTTCCCGGTGAAGGATTTTCATAAATTTCCTGACCGTTCTTGATGAAGTATTCCTTGAAATCGTTAATCAGGTGTACTGTCTTTTCAAAGAGTTCCTTATTTGCACAACGGTTCATAAGAATCGTTTCTGCACCGAACATTTCCGGAACTTCTGTAAGAATGGTTGTACCACCCTTTGATACGAGCATATCTGAGAACAGACCGACTGTCGGATTGGCTGTGATACCGGATAAACCATCTGAACCACCGCACTTCATACCGATAATCAGTTCCTTTGCATTGACCTTTTCACGCTTAAAGGTCGCTGCATAAGCCATCAGTTCTTCCATCATCTTTTCAGCTGTTTCCTGTTCATTTTCAACGTCCTGAACCTGAAGGAACTTTACTCTGTCGGAACTTACTTCGCCGATGTAGTCTTTTAAGACTTCAATACGGCTGTTTTCACAACCAAGTCCGAGTACCAGTACGGCACCTGCATTTGGATGGTTAATCAGGTCTGCAAGAATCTTTCTTGTATTTTCCTGATCTTCTGTAGTCTGTGAACATCCGTAAGGATGTGTAAATGCAACAACTTCATCAACGCCTTCCGGCTTATTCATTCTTGCTGTTGCTTCGATTGCTCTTGCAATAGAGTTTACACAGCCGACTGTCGGAACAATCCATACTTCGTTACGGACACCGACTTTACCGTTTTCTCTCATGTAACCGTCAAAGTAAGCCGGTTCTGTCGGTTCTACATCCTTATGTCCTTCCGGTTCATAAGTATACTCTAACAGTTCGCCAAGGCCTGTCTTTAAGTTATGTGTATGAACCCATGCACCTACCGGAATATCAGCCTGTGCAAATCCGATTCTGAAACCGTATTTGATAACCGGATCACCGTTCTTAATTGCTTTGATGACAAACTTGTGTCCCTGTGGGATATCTTCAACCGTTGTCACTTCTGTTCCTGCTACGTTGACCGTTGTACCTTTTGCAATCGGCTTTAATGCTACAGCAACATTATCATCTTTATTAATTTTAATAAAATCCTGCATATATACCTCTTTAAATCTTTTGATTATTATAAAGTAAGAGCGGATGATACTGACACACCCGCTCTTATAAGTATTCAGAGCCTGTTCTTATACACTGATAAGCATTCTAAACTGCAATATGAATTAGTCAAGTGCTAAATCATTTACAACTGCTCTCATGCCTCTTTCTCTGATGTCTTTGATATATTCAGTAATTGTTTCTTCAAGACCTGCAACCTTTGTAAGATCTTCTCCACCAAAGAACTTTGTATTGCTTAAGTAAGCATGTGTAAATTCTTCTGCGGACTTTCCTGAATTATCTCTGAAGAAATCAAGAACAGCCTTATCGTCTGTGATGTTATATTCTTCACCGTTTCTGTCACCCTTTAATACAATACCGCCGTTGAATTCAGCTTCTGTCTGTGATGTATAGAAGCTCATTAATGCTGCGATAGAGAATGTAAGGTACTTCGGAAGCTTGTCAAATTTCTTTACATAGCCTAAGAATGAAGGCAGACATCTTGCTTCCCACTTAGATACAGAGTTTAAGGAAATGCTTAATAATCTGTGGTCTACGAATGGGTTTAAGAATCTGTCGATAACAGCCTTTGCAAATTCTTCGCAGTCTTCCTTTGAAAGTGAAAGTGTAGGAATAACTTCGTTGTAAAGTGTTTCTTCCATGTACTTTCTGATTACTGGGTCTTTCATTGAGTTTTCAACGTTGTCATTGCCTGCAAGGAATGATGCTAATACGAAAGAAGTATGGGAACCATTGAGGATTCTTACCTTTCTTTCCTTGTATGGATGATGATCCTTTGTAAATACAACATTTAAGCCTGCTTCCTTGAATGGAAGTTCCTTCTCTAACTGTTCAAGCGGAAGGTTTGAATCACTTTCAACAACCCAGAGTCCGAAAACTTCTGCTCTGTCGATTAACTGGTCTTCATAACCCCATTCTTCACAAAGCTTAGCAGCATCTTCTCTTGGATAACCCGGAACAATTCTGTCTACCAGTGTCGGGCAGAATGAGCAGTAGTTGTTTACCCAGTCCTTGAATCCGTCTTCAAGTCCCCAGAGTTCAATGAACTTCATGATGCATTTCTTTAATTCAATACCGTTGTCGGCAATCAGTTCACATGGAAGCAGGATAAGACCCTTGTCTGCTGCTCCGTTGAACTTCTGATATCTCTTATAAAGAAGCTGTGTCAGCTTACCCGGATAAGTCTTAGGAGGACGTGCATTCGGGTCATTATCTGTTTCGTCAAATACAATACCTGCTTCTGTTGTATTAGAAACGATAAATCTAAGAGTTTCACTTGTTCCGTATTCGATGTACTTGTCATAATCTTCGATTGCAGCAACAGCATCTACTACAGATGTAATCTGACGGGTGATTTCCTTTGGCTGTCCGTCAACAAAACCTCTTAACTGAAGTGTGTACTGGCATTCCTGATCATGGAATCGTTCCAGTGTACCGAATTCGATAGGCTTAACAATTACAACGCCGCCGTTGAAGTCCGTCTTTTCGTTCGTTACATCAAAGATATAATCAACGAATGCTCTAAGGAAGTTACCTTCACCAAACTGCATAACCTTAACCGGTCTGTCAACTGCATGTGTAATACTCTTGTTTAATCTTTGCATTTTCAATCTCCTTTTTTTACAGGGTCCGCTTCTTGGCACCGCCCTTTAGTAAAACCAGTTTATGGTAATCAAACATAAGTGCAATGTAAGCGCTTACATTATTTAAAATAAACTGAAACGCGTAATTAGTCAACTACTTTTTCAATCTTTTGCATAAATGTTAGAACATCACACTTGTTTTTATTATCATAACATTGTATAATGCATTTATCAATATGTAAGTGCTTACATTTACATATTTTTTATGATACCAGGGTCAAAAAGTCTTTCACACACATGAGCTTGCTCATCAGTGGGTAAAAGACCTTGCGACCCGCCCCGATATGAGCATACGATATGCGAATATCCTGATGCTGATTGCGGGAATGTGTAACATGAAGCAATCAGCAGGTATCATAAATAATCAGAAGCAGCTAGAACACTACCGGAGAATTTTATGAATATTTACGATGTATCTAAAAAAGCCGGCGTTTCCATTGCAACCGTTTCCAGAGTGTTAAACGGCAATGCCAATGTCAGCGATAAAACTAAAAACAAAGTTCTTGTCGCCATGAAGGAGCTTGACTATACACCGAATATTTTTGCACGCGGTCTGGGACTTAATACAATGAAGACCATCGGCATTATGTGCAGTGATTCTTCTGATACCTACCTTGCCAATGCGGTTTATTATCTGGAACAGGAACTGCGCCGGCACAATTACGATTCCATTTTGTGCTGTACCGGACAGGATTCCGAAACCAAGAAAAAGTATCTGGATTTATTAATCAGTAAGCGTGTGGACGGCATTATCTTAGCCGGTTCCCAGTTTGTGTTAAACCAGCCGGGAAGCGATAACCGCTATATCTTAAATGCCGCAAAGGAAGTTCCGATTGTTCTGGCAAACGGGTTTTTACCCGGCAAAAACATTTATTCCGTCATGTGCAACGACACTGCTGCCGTATACGATGCGACCAGCCGTCTGATTGCCGCAGGAAGACGTCAGATTGTGTATCTTTACACCAGTACCTCCTACAGCGGAATGAACAAATTAAAAGGCTATAAAAATGCCCTTTCGGATGCGGGGATTCCCCTGCGTGAGGAATGGACACATTTATGCACCAAAAATATCCAGCGCGCAAAGGATTATCTGAATACCCTTTATGACAAAGGAATTTCTTTTGATGCCGTAGTCACCTCCGATGATTCTTTAGCCGTGGGCGCTGTTAAATATGCCTATGAACACCGGATTGCCATTCCGGAACAGCTTCAGATTATCGGTTACAACAATTCCGTTCTTGCAAACTGCACCGAACCGGAATTAACTTCGATTGACAGCAAGGTGGAACAGCTTTCCGTTAAAGCCGTCAATATTTTAATGCAGGTATTAAGCGGTCATGACGTTCCCGCAGAGAATATCATTGCTGCTGATATAATTAAACGCAACACAACAAATTTTTAAGTTACAGGAGGACACTAACATGAAACAATTCATGGACAAGGACTTTTTACTTTCCACACCAACTGCTCAGCATCTTTTTCACGATTATGCTGACAAAATGCCAATTGTTGACTATCACTGCCACATCAATCCAAGAGAAATTGCTGAGGACAGAAAATTTGAAAACATCACTCAGGTATGGCTCGGCGGCGACCATTATAAATGGCGTCAGATGAGAACAAACGGTGTTGACGAGAAGTACATCACAGGTGATGCTTCTGACAGGGAAAAATTCCAGAAATGGGCTGAAACACTTGAAATGGCTATCGGTAATCCGCTGTATCACTGGAGCCACCTTGAATTACAGAGATACTTCGGCTATAACGGCGTGTTAAACGGGGATACAGCTGAAGAAGTATGGAATCTCTGCAACGCAAAGCTTCAGGAAGACTCTATGTCAGTCAGAAACTTAATCCGCAAGTCTAATGTAACATTAATCTGTACAACAGATGATCCGGTTGATTCACTTGAATGGCATAAGGTCCTGGCAGAAGATGATACTTTTGAAGTAAAGGTACTTCCTGCATGGAGACCGGATAAGGCTATGAACATTGAAAAGCCTGAATACCTTGATTACTTAAAGACATTATCTGATGCCAGCGGTATCACTGTTAACTCTTTTGCTTCCTTAATGGATGCTTTAAGAAACAGAATGGAATTCTTCGCTTCTATGGGATGCTGTGTATCTGACCACGCTCTTGAATATGTTATGTACAAGCCATACACAACAGAAGAAATCGAAAAGATTTTCGCAAAGAGATTTGCAGGTGAAACAATTACTGTTGATGAAATGAACAAATTCAAGACAGCATTCATGGTTTCAGTTGGTAAAGAATACAACAAGTTAAACTGGGTAATGCAGTTACATTACGGTACAATCCGTGATAACAACACATTAAGATACAACCAGTTAGGACCGGATACAGGATATGACTGCATTAATACTTATGACTGCTCTGCTGAAATGGCACAGTTCTTAAATGCATTAAATATCACAGATGAACTGCCAAAGACAATCATCTATTCATTAAATCCATCTGTAAACGCTGCTATCGGTACAGTACTTGGATGTTTCCAGGATTCTAAGGCTGTTGGCAAGATTCAGCAGGGTTCAGCATGGTGGTTCAATGACCATAAGGTCGGCATGACAAACCAGATGACCTCTCTTGCTAATTTAAGCTTACTTGGTAACTTCATCGGTATGCTTACAGACTCAAGAAGTTTCTTATCTTACACAAGACATGAATACTTCAGAAGAATCATGTGCGAATTAATCGGCGGCTGGGTTGAAAATGGTGAATATCCAAACGACGAAAAAGCGCTCGAAAAGATTGTAAAGGGTATCTCTTACAACAATGCAGTAAGATACTTCGGTTTCGATGTAAAATAATTCATTCAGTCTAAAGAGAGATGGGATATACGCTTACGGGTTATAAGTGTATATCCCTCTTTTTTAATGAACAAATTATCATGATAAAAAAGCCTTTCTGTCCTGTCCGGGCAAAAAGGCTTTTTATAATATTTTACTATTTTCCATCTCTTGTCCGCAAAGATGAATTTAAAATGTGCATCTTTCCTGACATATCCGGCTTATTCGTCGGTTTCTCACCAACTTCTGACATCAGCATGGCTTTCCCAATTTCTTTTGTCATTCTTACCATGCAGTCCGGACAGTATCTTCCGTAACGGATATCTGCGCCACAGCACTGGCACTTGATATACACCGGCGAACCATCCGGTATTTCAATCCGTCCCTGACGTAAAAAATTATCAATAACATTGACCGGTACACCTGTTTCGTTTGAAATAACCATTGCCGGCTGCGGACCATGTTCTTCCAGATAAGAACGCACCTTACCAAATTCTGTCTGCTCCTGTCTGTGGCAGACCGGACACTCAAACATTTCTCCGTAAATATATTTCATATGAATACCACAGTCCGGACATCTTGGCATCATGTCATATTTATACCGCCCCGATGCTGAAGCTGACTGAAATACTCTTCTGCTATTGTCTGTGTCTTCTTTACTCCTCATATCGGTCCCTCCATATTGTCTGTCTTTTATGGGGCGTAAAATCCACGGTTACAAATCCATCAGATTATCTTTCCCGGATTTCTGCCGTCAAATATCTTACGTCTCTCTGATTTGTCCACGTCGCTAATATACTTTCTGTCCAAATCACTTTCATTTACTACTGGTTCTTCTTTTTCCTTCAATGCATTAAGCAGTCCGTAATTGTCACGATTCCGTATATTGGCTCCACTGTGATTTGCAAGCATCTGACGCTGTTTCATGCTGATATAATGATTAATCAGCTGATTGCGCATTGTCATGCGGCATCCGTACACATATTTTTCTTCTTCCACTTTTACCAGCCGGACAATAAATCCTGTCAAATCATAATTTCTGTCAAAATCCTTAAATACCAGACGCACCGATAAACCGGTTGCATCTTCAATCTCATGATCAACTACAAATGCAAAGCCTGAATCACTTAAATCTTTTAAAATAACATCCATTGCCCTCCGGTTGGTTCCAACACGTGCAATACCTTCCAGACCAACAAACAGTCTGAATGCCTCTCTCCGGTTCACTTCAAATCCCGCACCACTGGCGATTACTTTATACAAAACCCTGCCTTTGGTTTTTACAACCGAACATCCGACACCCTTCCATACAATCGGCGCCTTGTCATTTCTGGAATAGGTCAGGCTTACGGAAACACCTTCTCCGCCCAATCCGACAACTTTTCCTTTCGACATAACCGGTTTTGTTAAAATAAAATTATCATGAACTTCAACTACCTCTGACGGAAATTCCAGCTCCTGCTTCTGGATACTCACATCAAATAAAATACTTGTGCCAACCGGCAATTCTGCTAACCGCATAACATTCTCCACCCTGCTGCATAATGCAGTTCTTCCGTATTATTATTATATTGTTCACAATCCCCCAGCGTTCTTACCTTTTATTTTATCATCTTATTTTACAAAAGGGAAGTATTTTATTAAAATTCCACAAAAAATGCACGAACCGCACTTTTGATTTTGGCGGTCCGTGCAATATCCGGAAGAACTACATTACAGTTATTGTAATTTTTATCTTACTCCTCGTCTTCTTCCGGTTCATCCCAGTTATGATATACATTCTGTACATCATCTTCTTCATCTAAAAGATTTAAAATTCTTCTCATCTTCTTGATGTCATCCTCTGTTGTCAGTTCAACAACTGTCTGCGGAATCATTGTTACTTCAGCAGAAGCAAATGTAATGCCTTCATTTGTCAAAGCTTCACTGACTGCATCAAAATCTTCCGGTGCTGTTGTAACTTCAAAACTGTCTTCTTCTTCATTGAAGTCATCCGCGCCTGCATCCAGAGCAAGCATCATCAATTCATCGGCATCTTTATCACAGTCTTCTTTCCCAATGATAATCTGTCCCTTATTATCAAACATAAAGGATACACAGCCCGGTGTTCCGACATTTCCGCCGCCCTTTGTAAATGCGTTACGAATGTTGGAAGCTGCTCTGTTTCTGTTATCTGTAAGGGCTTCAACAATAATAGCCGTACCATTCGGACCATAACCTTCGTATGTAACCGATTCAAAATTGCTCATATCTGTACTGGCAGCTTTTTTGATTGCTCTTTCAATTGTATCATTCGGCATGTTTGCTGCCTTTGCCTTTGTCACAACCTGTCTTAACTTACTGTTGTTGTTGACTTCCGGACCGCCCTCTTTTACAGCAACCATAATTTCCTTACCAAGACGGGTAAAAATCTTTCCCTTTGCTGCATCATTCGCAGCTTTTTTATGTGCAATATTTGCAAACTTTGAATGTCCTGACATTTCTCATTCTCCTTTATTCAACTCAATCTTTATTTTCATTTAAAAAACACCGACAGACATTTTACCACATTTTATGTATTGATTACAAGCCTTTTTGCTGTTTTATCAGCAGTTGCTCGAATTCTGCCATCGGCATCGGCTTATAATAGTAATAGCCCTGCGCCTTATAGCTGCCATAATTCATCAGTAATTCTGCCTGTTCTTTTGTTTCAATACCTTCTACAATCATATCTAACTGCAATTCCTGTATCATGTGAATGACATTGCGGATTACAATCTGGCTTTTTTCTTTTTTAATATCCTTTAAAAAGAAACGGTCAATCTTGACTTCGTCCACCGGCTCATCCTTTAACATATTTAAAGAGGAATAGCCTGCACCAAAGTCATCCATGGAAAAGCGGAAACCTGCACTCTGAAGCCTTGTAATATTCTTATACAATTTGTCTACATATTCCGTAAACATACTTTCCGTAACTTCAAGGGGTACATAATACGGCTCTACATCATACTGCTGTGCCAGTTTTTCCAGCACTCCTGCAAAAGACTTCTGATATACATGGCTTCTGGATACATTTACAGAAATCGGCACCGGCGTAATTCCACCGGTCTTCCAGATATGAATGGCTGCGAATACCTTCTCCCATACATATGCATCAACATCCACGATATAGCCGCTCTTTTCCAGCACTGGAATAAATTCATCAGGATAAATAATGCCTTCTTTGACACTATGCCACCGTATCAGTGCTTCTCCGCCAATTATTTCTCCACTGCGCATATCAACTTTGGGCTGTATATAGACTTTAAATTCTTCGTCCCGCAGCGCCATTGCAACATTATTCTCAATACGTTTTTCGCGCATCATTTCTTTACGCATTTTATCATCATAAAACTCATAAATTGCATAGGCTTTTCCCTTAATTTTCTGCAGTGCCATATCAGCATAGTCACACATCAGGCTGATGTCCATGTGATTCTTTGAAATGCAGATGCCAAATGCAGGCAATGCCTTACAAAACAGCGGATACGCACAGATTTTTTCATGGAGTGCAACTGCAATATCCGATAACTGCTTTTTATTCTTAAATGGAAGACAGATTGTAAAAATGTCCGCACGCAGATGACCGACAACCGACATATCCGATTCGTATTCCCGTATGCAGTCTGCTATGTACTGAAGCAGTTTATCACCCTGCTGCCTGCCGCAGAATTCATTGACCGTTTTAAAGCGGTATATATCCATACGAATCAGTGCATACTGTAGTTTTTCATGCTGCTGCATACATTCATTGGCTTTAAAAAAGAATGATTTCGGACCGTAAAGTCCCGTAAGGGATGCTCTGTCACTGTCTGCTCTTTCTTCCGCCATTTTCCGTAGTGAATATAAATATAGTTCTTCGCGCCCCTGCTCTGTCATCATTGGGGAAATTTCCGTTTTCGTATCTTCTTCCTGCCTGCTCATACGGTGTCACCCTTTCTTTCCATATCTTCATGTACTTCTTCCCGTACAATTATTATTTATCTTATCATACTTTGCCGATATAATAAATACTTTTTCAGGTAAAAGAAAAACTGCCGGACTAAGAGAACCTACATTCATCCCAGTGCGGCAGTCCATTTTTCATTTTATAAATGGCTCTTAATCTTTTCAATCATTTCCGCATATTCGGCATCAGATAAGTACTTCTTATCCGGATTCATTAAGAATACACCGCCCCATTCAAATTCGTCCTTGTACTTCGGGCAGAGATGAAAATGAAGATGATGACCCGTATCACCGTAAGCACCATAATTTACCTTGTCCGGATGGAAAGCTGCCATAATTGCTCTTGCAACCTTTGCAACATCTTCGAAGTAAGCTGCACGTTCTTCTGCTGTCAGTTCATTCATATCGCCGACATGCTTCTTATGTGCTACGATACATCTGCCCGGATGGCTCTGCTCCTTAAACAAATAGACCTTTGACGTTTCAAGTTCGCAAATCTTAATACCGAATTTTGCTACTAAATCGCCTTCTACACAATATGCGCAATTGTTATCTACCATGATAATCCTCCATTCTATTGTTACAGGCGGAAACATATCTGATGCCCGCCGCCCGTAAAATTTATTCTTTATTATTCAGCGTCTTTAATAGAAAAGCTTAATCTGCCCATCTTATCTTTGCCCATGCACTTGCAGCGTACCTTATCACCTAATGTCAGTACGTCCTCTACATGTTCGATTCTTTCTTTTGCAATCTTTGAAATATGAACCATGCCTTCCTTACCCGGTGCAAATTCAACAAATGCACCGAATTCTTTGATGCTTACAACCTTACCTTCGTAAATCTGGCCTTCTTCAAAATCCTGTACAATGGTATTGATATACTTCATTGCCTGATCCATGCCTGCCTGCTCTACGCCGCATACAGATACAAATCCGTCATCTGTAATATCAATCTTAACACCACATTCATCAATAATTGCATTGATAACCTTACCACGCTGTCCGACAACTTCACCGATCTTAGCCGGATCAATCTTTGTCTGGATAATCTTCGGTGCATATTCACCAACTGTCTTTCTAGGCTCTGCGATTGCAGGCTTCATACAGGTATCCATAATGAACAGTCTTGCTTCTCTAGTTCTTGCGATGGCTTCTTCTACGATTGGTCTTGTCAGACCGTGAATCTTAATATCCATCTGAATGGCTGTGATACCTTCTGTTGTACCGGTTACCTTAAAGTCCATATCACCGAAGAAATCTTCAAGTCCCTGAATATC
>ERZ791605.219-NODE-219-length-46766-cov-13.699064_pt1 | contig 46766 bp, 34 predicted proteins | sample MGYA00509965_ERZ791605 | MGnify/ENA primary metagenome ERZ791605 (study PRJEB30046, sample SAMN00791923) | human gut metagenome | study: EMG produced TPA metagenomics assembly of the A metagenome-wide association study of gut microbiota in type 2... | reverse complement strand
GGGGTGCAGGGGGCGGCGGCGATTGGCCGCCCCCTGCGCGCTCCTTGCGCCAGTGATTATATGAAGCAATGCACATGACAGGAGCGCAACAGGATGAGAGACTGAAATATTCTCGTTATTTTCGGACCTGATGACATTAATTAATTTTAAAATATCATCTTAAATACGCCAGTCACCACCAGTAGCCCAATCAGGAAAATAATCAATACAGCCCAGAGTATAATTTTCATTGGCGTTCCTTTATTTGTGAGTGCTGAATAAGTATAGGAAAAAACGAAGCCCTTTGCCGTTATCCATAAACGATTAAGATAAATCGGAAGATATCATTTACTTAGTCTATATTTTTCTGGGTATGTCGTTTTATTGCTACTGATGTATTGCCACGCGAAACTAAAAAATATATCGCAACACACGGTAATCTCCGCGCACCGTTTCTTACCTGATTATTCCCCCATGAATCGTGATTCCTTTTATCCAGCCATCGCCTGTTTTCCGCTGTTACTGATGCTGGCCGGGTGTGCGCCTATGCATGAAACCCGCCAGGCGTTAAGCCAGCAAACGCCCGCTGCACAAGTTGACACCGCATTACCCACGGCGCTGAAAAATGGTTGGCCAGACAGCCAATGGTGGCTGGAGTATCACGATAATCAGCTCACTTCATTAATTAACAATGCACTACAGAACGCACCGGATATGCAGGTGGCTGAACAGCGCATTCAGCTAGCTGAAGCCCAGGCGAAGGCAGTTGCCACTCAGGATGGTCCGCAGATCGACTTTTCGGCGGATATGGAGCGGCAAAAAATGTCGGCAGAAGGGCTAATGGGGCCGTTTGCTCTGAACGATCCGGCCGCAGGTACGACCGGTCCGTGGTACACCAACGGAACTTTTGGCTTAACGGCGGGCTGGCATCTCGATATCTGGGGAAAGAATCGGGCGGAGGTTACTGCCCGCCTGGGTACGGTTAAAGCACGGGCGGCGGAACGCGAGCAAACCCGCCAATTGCTGGCTGGCAGCGTAGCCCGCCTGTACTGGGAGTGGCAAACCCAGGCGGCGTTAAATACTGTCTTGCAGCAAATAGAAAAAGAGCAGAACACCATTATCGCGACCGATCGCCAGCTATATCAGAACGGGATTACTTCTTCAGTTGAAGGTGTGGAAACCGATATTAATGCCAGCAAAACCCGGCAGCAGCTCAACGATGTCGCGGGGAAAATGAAAATTATTGAGGCACGGTTAAGCGCACTTACAAATCACCAGACAAAGGCATTGAAGCTTAATCCAGTCGCGTTGCCGAAAGTGGCAAGCCAGCTTCCTGATGAACTGGGGTACTCCTTACTGGCCCGGCGGGCAGATTTGCAGGCGGCGCACTGGTACGTTGAGTCATCGCTAAGCACCATTGATGCGGCAAAAGCGGCATTTTATCCTGACATCAACCTGATGGCCTTCCTGCAACAGGATGCGTTGCACTTAAGCGATCTGTTCCGTCATTCCGCGCAGCAAATGGGCGTTACGGCAGGCCTGACGCTACCCATTTTCGATAGTGGTCGTCTTAACGCCAATCTCGATATCGCAAAAGCCGAAAGCAACTTGTCTATCGCCAGCTACAACAAAGCGGTGGTTGAAGCGGTGAATGACGTGGCGCGGGCAGCCAGTCAGGTTCAGACACTGGCGGAGAAAAACCAGCATCAGGCGCAAATTGAGCGCGATGCCTTGCGTGTGGTAGGTCTTGCGCAGGCGCGCTTTAACGCGGGCATCATTGCTGGTTCCCGCGTCAGCGAAGCCAGAATCCCCGCGCTGCGTGAGCGGGCCAATGGCCTGTTATTGCAAGGGCAGTGGCTGGATGCTTCCATTCAACTCACTGGTGCGTTGGGCGGGGGTTACAAACGCTGATGATATGCGCCTTCTATACTTAACGTTTATTCAGCGTTAAGTGGAGAACTCGATGGCACAGGTTGCGATTATTACCGCCTCCGATTCGGGGATCGGCAAAGAGTGCGCGTTATTACTGGCGCAGCAGGGGTTTGATATTGGCATTACCTGGCACTCAGATGAAGAAGGGGCAAAAGATACCGCGCGTGAGGTAGTTAGCCACGGCGTACGTGCGGAGATCGTGCAGCTGGATCTCGGTAAACTGCCAGAAGGTGCGCAGGCGCTGGAGAAACTCATTCAACGGCTGGGGCGTATTGATGTGCTGGTGAATAATGCGGGCGCAATGACCAAAGCGCCGTTTCTTGATATGGCTTTCGATGAGTGGCGCAAGATTTTTACCGTTGATGTCGATGGTGCATTTTTATGCTCACAAATTGCGACCCGCCAGATGGTGAAACAAGGGCAGGGCGGTCGCATCATCAACATTACGTCGGTACATGAACATACGCCGCTGCCGGATGCCAGCGCTTACACAGCCGCTAAACATGCGCTCGGCGGGTTAACCAAAACGATGGCGCTGGAGCTGGTCAGGCATAAGATTTTGGTGAACGCAGTCGCGCCTGGGGCGATCGCCACGCCAATGAATGGCATGGATGACAGCGACGTGAAGCCCGACGCGGAGCCTTCGATTCCTCTGCGGCGTTTTGGCGCAACGCATGAGATTGCCAGCCTGGTAGCGTGGCTGTGCTCAGAGGGCGCAAATTACACCACCGGGCAGTCGTTGATAGTGGATGGCGGCTTTATGTTGGCGAATCCGCAGTTCAACCCAGAATAGCGCAGTGAGGTGCGTGGTTATTTCAATGGGTAAAATTTTGGTAGGCATGATAAGACGCACAAGCGTCGCATCAGGCATGGTGCACCGGATGTCGGATGCGGCGCGAACGCCTTACCCAGGGCAATGGTTTTACGCCTGATGATCCGGCTTTTTCTTCCCGCGCCGTTTCAGCCACCAGCGCACGCCTACCACCAGAACCACGACCAGAATCAACCAGACCCAGTGCTTCAAATGCTGGTCGAGAGTGTGCAACCACGGCGCAATCACCTGACCACCAGCGTAACCGATAGTGGTAAAAATCAACGCCCAGGCAAATGCGCCGAGAATATTAAGCGGCAGAAAGATTTTCGGCGGCAGCTGGCTGGCACCAATCAGCGTCGGACCAATGACCCGAAAGCCATACATAAAACGCGTACCAATGACAAACAGATACGGATGGCGCTGGATAAGTTTCTGCGCCCGCTCAATTTTATCCTGATGTTTCGAGAAACGGCGTAACAGCTTGCCGCCAAACCGCCGCCCGCACAGATAGAGCACCTGGTCGCCAATCATGCCGCCAAGCGCCACAGAAAGTACCACCAGCGGGAACTTTAATAGTCCCTGATGTGCCGCAACGCCTCCCAGCAAAGTCACGGTTTCACCTTCCGCCAGGCTACCGATAACCAGCGCGGCATAACCATATTGTGAGATGAGTGTATTGAGATCCATAGGCCAGTCTGTCTCCCTTTGGTTGCCTGTAAGCATACACCCTGTGAATCATTCACGCTGAAAAAGGACATACATCAGACGGTGCAAATTACATGGATGAACAAAAAATAATCACAAGCTGGCTTATACTTGAACTGTCAGGTTCATGAACTCACAACAAGGGGGCGGTATGAGCCATGTCTGGGGACTGTTTTCCCATCCCGATCGTGAAATGCAGGTGATTAATCGCGAAAACGAAACGATTTCTCACCATTACACCCACCACGTTTTGCTGATGGCGGCGATTCCGGTGATTTGCGCCTTCATTGGCACTACACAGATTGGCTGGAATTTTGGCGATGGCACTATCCTGAAGTTATCCTGGTTTACCGGACTGGCGCTGGCTGTCTTGTTTTACGGCGTTATGCTGGCTGGGGTTGCGGTGATGGGGCGGGTCATCTGGTGGATGGCGCGCAATTACCCGCAGCGTCCGTCTCTTGCGCACTGCATGGTCTTCGCGGGCTACGTTGCAACTCCGCTGTTTTTAAGCGGTCTGGTGGCGCTTTATCCGCTGGTCTGGTTGTGTGCGCTGGTCGGCACGGTGGCGCTGTTTTACACCGGCTACCTGCTTTACCTTGGTATTCCGAGCTTCCTGAATATCAACAAAGAGGAAGGCCTTAGCTTCTCCAGTTCGACGCTGGCGATTGGCGTGCTGGTACTGGAAGTGCTGCTCGCCCTTACCGTTATACTATGGGGCTACGGTTATCGTTTGTTCTAGAAAGTTCTTTGACGTTGCATTGCTGGCGTAAATGTCTGCAATGCAGCATTTCCTCACGATTCTCCTTTGACGATCGCACTTTTTGCTCGTTATGATGGCGTCGCTAGCCTCAGTAAATCCTTACTCCGGCGGTGCGCAACCCGTGCGCGTGAACCACTATCTGAATGCTCATCATGCCGAAATTTCGAGTTTCTTTATTTAGCCTGGCCCTGATGCTGGCTGTGCCTTTTGCACCGCAGGCCGTTGCGAAAACGGCAGCCGCTACCACCGCTTCACAACCGGAAATTGCCTCCGGTAGCGCGATGATTGTTGATCTGAATACCAACAAAGTGATCTATTCGAACCACCCGGATCTGGTGCGTCCGATTGCGTCTATCAGCAAATTAATGACCGCGATGGTTGTGCTGGATGCACGACTGCCGCTGGATGAAAAACTAAAAGTGGATATCAGCCAGACGCCGGAGATGAAAGGGGTCTATTCGCGCGTACGACTGAATAGCGAAATCAGCCGTAAAGATATGCTGTTGCTGGCGCTGATGTCTTCAGAAAACCGCGCGGCGGCAAGCCTTGCACACCATTATCCCGGTGGTTACAAAGCCTTTATTAAGGCAATGAATGCGAAAGCGAAATCGCTCGGAATGAACAACACGCGCTTTGTTGAACCTACCGGATTGTCGGTGCATAACGTTTCAACTGCCCGTGACTTAACCAAACTGCTCATTGCCAGCAAACAATATCCGTTGATCGGGCAGTTAAGTACTACCCGGGAAGATATGGCAACCTTCTCTAACCCGACGTATACGCTGCCGTTCCGCAATACTAACCATCTGGTGTATCGCGATAACTGGAATATTCAGTTAACCAAAACCGGTTTTACCAATGCGGCGGGCCATTGTCTGGTGATGCGTACGGTTATCAATAATAAACCGGTGGCGCTGGTAGTGATGGATGCGTTTGGCAAATATACCCATTTTGCCGATGCCAGCCGCCTGCGTACCTGGATTGAAACCGGTAAAGTGATGCCTGTTCCAGCAGCAGCGTTGAGCTATAAAAAACAAAAAGCCGCCCAAATGGCGGCGGCGGGGCAGACGGCACAGAACGATTAAGTGAATGACGGATGGCGATACTATGCCATCCGTAATTTTTACTCCACTTCCTGCCAGTTTTTCCGCTTACTGGTTTTACCGATCCCCGGATTCATACTGTTGGTCGGATCGTTCTCGCGATAAAACTTCTGCAACGTCTCCGGTGCTTTATACAAATGACCGACGTTATGCTCGGCAGGGTATTGCGCGCCACGCTGCTGTAGCAGTTCCAGCATCTGTTCTTTCAACGCATGCACATCCACGCCTTTTTTCACTATGTAATCCTGATGGAAGACATAGCACATAAAATGGCCGTAATAGAGCTTGTGCACCAGCTGGCTGTCGATCTCCGGCGGTAAATGCTCATACCACTCGGTGTCGTTGCGCCGCAGAGCGATATCCAACGCCAGAATGTCTTCGACTTCATCGGAATGCACCGCCTGATAACGAATTGCTGCGCCCGCAGCGGCGAAACGGTGTAAAAACGCTTTGCTGCCTTCCTCCGGCGTACAGACAAAGAAATCGCCTTCGGCCTGATTGAAATAATCCACCAGCCACGATTTGGCTTCGCCCACGCCATCGCCCGCCATTTTTAACAGCAGATGATGCTCGTATTTATCGCGCCAGTTTTTCATGCGCGGCGGTAAATGGCTGGGGAACAGGTGACCGAATTTTTGCATCGCACGGTCAGTAAAATGCGGACGGAAGAATTTCACTTTCTCCAGCATCGCATCGGTGCGTCCCTTGAGATTAAAGAAGAACGGCATCTTGTCGGTGCCTAACTTATCAATCATCAGGAAGGTGTCTTTGCCGTATTTTTCCGCAATATCGTAGATATCCCGGTGCATATATTCCCCGGCAACCGGCAGATTTTCGAAGTTAGCCAGAATATGACGGCGGATTTCGGTCAGCACTTCCGGCTGGTTGGTGCCGATATAAAACACCTGCTGATTTTTTTCCGCTTCGAAGGTATCTAGACGTACAGCAAAGACCGCCAGCTTCCCGGCGCAACCAGAAGATTCAAATAACCGATCCGGATCGGCGTTATAACGTGCGGGCGTGTCGGCTTCAATATCACGAACGCGGTGGACATAGTCATAATCGTGGGCGTGACGACCATCGTGACGCACATCGTCATCTTTGATGCGATCATCATCCAGCTTGCTAAGGATCTGCTCCGGCGTTTCGCCCAGATCAATCCCCAGATGGTTCACCAGCGTCAGTTTGCCGTCTTCATTTATACGCGCGAATAACGACATTTCGGTATACGCCGGGCCACGTTGCACCAGCGAGCCGCCGGAGTTGTTACAAATACCGCCGATAACCGATGCGCCTATACACGACGATCCAATCACCGAGTGCGGTTCGCGTCCCAGCGGTTTGAGGGCTTTTTCCAGCGAATAGAGCGTGGTGCCCGGATAGGCTAGCACCTGTTCGCCCTTGCCAAGAACGTGCAGCTTGTCGAGACGCAGGGTGCTGATGATAACGACATCTCGATCATAGTCGTTACCGTTTGGCGTCGATCCTTCGGTCAGGCCTGTATTGGCAGCCTGCATCAGAATAATTTTGTCGGCGGTGACGCAGGCTTTCAGCACCCGCCACAATTCCAGTAGTGAGCCAGGGAAAACGACAGCCAGCGCGTCGCCCTGACCAGAACGGAAGCCCTTGCGATAGCGGGCCGTTTTTGCGGGATCGGTGAGCAGGTGTGAATGACCGACCAGACGGGCAAGTTCATTCAAAAAGGCTTTATTATCAGTTGTTGTCATGGAAGACATTTTCCACTCCTTGTGGTGGCGAAAAAATATCACAAACTAGAATAGCGCCTTGTATGACAATTCAGCGAGTGAATATTTTGAAAATTCAGACAATAAACTGAGCATTCTTTTTCTCTCTCCATCATGCTTATGGCAAACTACGGTTTTTGCACCATTTTCGCTGCCTCGTCGGGCAACAGAGGAAGAAAAATCCATATGAAATGGCTATGTTCAGTAGGAATCGCGGTGAGTCTGGCCCTGCAGCCAGCACTGGCGGATGATTTATTCGGCAACCATCCATTAACGCCCGAAGCGCGGGATGCGTTCGTCAACGAACTGCTTAAGAAAATGACAGTTGATGAGAAAATTGGTCAGCTGCGCTTAATCAGCGTCGGCCCGGATAACCCGAAAGAGGCGATCCGCGAGATGATCAAAGACGGTCAGGTTGGGGCGATTTTCAACACCGTAACCCGTCAGGATATCCGCGCCATGCAGGATCAGGTGATGGAATTAAGCCGCCTGAAAATTCCTCTTTTCTTTGCTTACGACGTGCTGCACGGTCAGCGCACGGTGTTCCCGATTAGCCTCGGTCTGGCCTCGTCTTTTAACCTCGATGCAGTGAAAACGGTCGGACGTGTCTCTGCTTATGAAGCGGCAGATGATGGCCTGAATATGACCTGGGCACCGATGGTCGATGTCTCGCGCGATCCGCGCTGGGGACGTGCTTCCGAAGGTTTTGGCGAAGATACGTATCTCACCTCAACAATGGGTAAAACCATGGTGGAAGCGATGCAGGGTAAAAGCCCGGCAGATCGCTACTCGGTGATGACCAGCGTCAAACACTTTGCCGCATACGGCGCGGTAGAAGGCGGTAAAGAGTACAACACCGTCGATATGAGTCCGCAGCGCCTGTTTAATGATTATATGCCGCCGTACAAAGCGGGGCTGGACGCAGGCAGCGGCGCGGTGATGGTGGCGCTGAACTCGCTGAACGGCACGCCAGCCACCTCCGATTCCTGGCTGCTGAAAGATGTTCTGCGCGACCAGTGGGGCTTTAAAGGCATCACCGTTTCCGATCACGGTGCAATCAAAGAGCTGATTAAACATGGCACGGCGGCAGACCCGGAAGATGCGGTGCGCGTGGCGCTGAAATCCGGAATCAACATGAGTATGAGCGACGAGTATTACTCGAAGTATCTGCCTGGGTTGATCAAATCCGGCAAAGTGACGATGGAAGAGCTGGACGATGCTGCCCGCCATGTACTGAACGTTAAATATGATATGGGATTGTTTAACGACCCATACAGCCATTTGGGGCCGAAAGAGTCTGACCCGGTGGATACCAATGCTGAAAGCCGCCTGCACCGTAAAGAAGCGCGTGAAGTGGCGCGCGAAAGCCTGGTGTTGCTGAAAAACCGTCTCGAAACGTTACCGCTGAAAAAATCGGCCACCATTGCGGTGGTTGGGCCACTGGCGGACAGTAAACGTGACGTGATGGGCAGCTGGTCCGCAGCCGGTGTTGCCGATCAATCCGTGACCGTACTGACCGGGATTAAAAATGCCGTCGGTGAAAACGGTAAAGTGCTGTATGCCAAAGGGGCGAACGTTACCAGTGACAAAGGCATTATCGATTTCCTGAATCAGTATGAAGAAGCGGTCAAAGTCGATCCGCGCTCGCCGCAAGAGATGATTGATGAAGCGGTGCAGACGGCGAAACAATCTGATGTGGTGGTGGCTGTAGTCGGTGAAGCACAGGGGATGGCGCACGAGGCCTCCAGCCGTACCGATATTACTATTCCGCAAAGCCAACGTGACTTGATTGCGGCGCTGAAAGCCACCGGTAAACCGCTGGTGTTGGTGCTTATGAACGGGCGTCCGCTGGCGCTGGTGAAAGAAGATCAGCAGGCTGATGCGATTCTGGAAACCTGGTTTGCGGGGACTGAAGGCGGTAATGCAATTGCCGATGTATTGTTTGGCGATTACAACCCGTCCGGCAAGCTGCCAATGTCCTTCCCGCGTTCTGTCGGGCAGATCCCGGTGTACTACAGCCATCTGAATACCGGGCGTCCGTATAATGCCGACAAGCCGAACAAATACACTTCGCGTTATTTTGATGAAGCTAACGGGGCGCTTTATCCGTTCGGCTATGGTCTGAGCTATACCACTTTCACCGTCTCTGATGTGAAACTTTCTGCGCCGACCATGAAGCGTGACGGCAAAGTGACGGCCAGCGTGCAGGTGACGAACACCGGTAAGCGCGAAGGGGCCACGGTAGTGCAGATGTACTTGCAGGATGTGACGGCTTCTATGAGCCGCCCGGTGAAGCAGCTGAAAGGCTTTGAGAAAATCACCCTGAAGCCGGGCGAAACTCAGACCGTCAGCTTCCCGATTGATATTGAGGCGCTGAAGTTCTGGAATCAACAGATGAAATATGACGCCGAGCCTGGCAAGTTCAATGTCTTTATCGGCACTGATTCCGCACGCGTTAAGAAAGGCGAGTTTGAGTTGCTGTAATGCTTTAGTAAGGGCGCGACGTTTGCGCCCTTTGCCTGATGTTCATATCTTAACTTGCTGAATTTTCGCCCTTTGTAGGCCGGATAAGGCGTTTACGCCGCATCCGGCAAGAAACGCCGGGCAAAATATGCCCTTTAAGTATTTATCTGATTCTGCAACTGAATCCTTCCGCTCAGGCTAACTCTGTCATTATCAACTATGCTTTTCTCTTAATTCGCTGAAAACAACAGTAAAAGAATGAGGAAAGCATCATGCCACTCTCAAAGGTCTGGGCAGGTTCACTGGTTTTGTTGGCAGCCGTGAGCCTGCCGCTGCACGCGGCTTCCCCCGTTAAAGTCGGTTCAAAAATCGATACCGAAGGCGCGCTGCTCGGCAATATCATTTTGCAAGTACTCGAAAGCCACGGAGTACCAACGGTCAATAAAGTGCAACTCGGAGCGACTCCCGTGGTGCGCGGGGCGATTACTTCCGGTGAACTGGATATCTATCCGGAATATACCGGCAATGGCGCTTTTTTCTTTAAAGATGAAAACGATGCGGCATGGAAAAACGCGCAGCAAGGTTACGAGAAAGTCAAAAAACTCGATGCAGAGCAAAACAAGTTAATCTGGCTGACGCCCGCACCAGCGAATAACACCTGGACCATCGCCGTGCGTCAGGATGTGGCAGAGAAAAACAAACTCACTTCGCTTGCTGACCTGAGTCGTTATCTGAAAGAGGGCGGCACCTTCAAACTGGCAGCCTCGGCAGAGTTTATCGAACGCGCCGATGCGTTACCCGCGTTTGAAAAAGCCTATGGCTTTAAGCTCGGTCAGGATCAGTTGCTGTCACTGGCTGGTGGCGACACGGCGGTGACGATCAAAGCCGCTGCCCAGCAAACCTCTGGCGTTAATGCTGCAATGGCTTACGGCACCGACGGCCCGGTAGCGGCGCTGGGGCTGCAAACCTTAAGCGATCCGCAAGGTGTGCAACCTATCTACGCGCCTGCACCAGTGGTGCGTGAGTCGGTGTTGAAGGAATATCCGCAAATGGCACAGTGGCTACAGCCAGTCTTCGCCAGCCTCGATGCAAAAACATTGCAGCAGCTGAATGCCAGCATTGCAGTGGAAGGACTGGATGCCAAAAAAGTGGCTGCCGACTACCTGAAACAAAAAGGGTGGACGAAGTAATTTCCCGTGACTTATCTACGTATTAATCCTGTTCTGGCGCTGCTGCTGTTGCTGACGGCAATCGCAGCAGCGCTGCCGTTTATCAGCTACGCGCCTAATCGTTTAGTCTCGGGTGAAGGGCGACATCTCTGGCAGCTGTGGCCGCAAACGATTTGGATGCTGGTGGGCGTTGGTTGCGCCTGGCTGACAGCCTGTTTTATTCCCGCTAAAAAAGGCAGCATTTTTGCACTCATTCTGGCGCAATTCGTCTTCGTATTGCTGGTGTGGGGAGCAGGAAAGGCGGCGACCCAACTGGCGCAAAATGGCAGTGCGCTGGCGCGTACCAGCCTCGGCAGTGGTTTCTGGCTGGCCGCGGCGCTGGCATTGCTGGCCTGTAGTGATGCCATCCGCCGAATCTCCACGCATCCGCTGTGGCGCTGGTTGTTGCATATGCAGATTGCCATTATTCCGCTGTGGTTGCTGTACTCCGGCACGCTTAACGATCTCTCACTAATGAAAGAATACGCCAACCGTCAGGATGTGTTTGACGACGCGCTGGCACAACATCTGACGTTGCTGTTTGGTGCGGTGCTGCCTGCGTTAGTGATTGGTGTGCCGTTGGGCATCTGGTGCTACTTTTCCACTGCTCGGCAGGGGGCAATTTTTTCTCTGCTCAATGTCATTCAGACCGTGCCTTCGGTGGCGCTCTTTGGCCTGTTGATTGCGCCGCTTGCCGCGCTGGTGACGGCCTTTCCGTGGCTGGGGAAGCTCGGCATAGCAGGAACCGGAATGACACCCGCACTGATTGCGCTGGTGCTCTATGCCTTGCTGCCGCTGGTGCGCGGCGTGGTAGTCGGCTTGAACCAGATCCCGCGCGATGTGCTGGAGAGCGCCAGAGCGATGGGCATGAGCGGGGCGCGGCGATTCCTGCATGTTCAGTTACCACTGGCGTTACCGGTATTTCTGCGCAGCCTGCGGGTGGTGATGGTGCAAACTGTAGGTATGGCGGTGATTGCGGCGTTAATCGGCGCAGGCGGTTTTGGTGCGCTGGTTTTCCAGGGGCTGCTAAGCAGCGCCATTGATTTAGTGTTGCTGGGGGTGATCCCGGTAATTGTTCTGGCGGTGCTTACCGACGCGCTGTTCGATTTGCTTATCGCACTGCTGAAGGTGAAACGTAATGATTGAATTTAGCCATGTCAGCAAACTGTTCGGCGCACAAAAAGCCGTTAACGATCTCAATCTCAATTTTCAGGAAGGGAGTTTTTCGGTGCTGATTGGCACATCTGGCTCCGGCAAATCCACCACCCTGAAAATGATTAACCGCCTGGTGGAGCATGACAGCGGAGTGATCCGCTTTGCCGGAGAAGAAATTCGCTCGCTGCCAGTACTGGAGTTGCGCCGCCGGATGGGCTATGCCATTCAATCTATTGGCCTGTTCCCCCACTGGAGCGTGGCGCAAAACATCGCTACCGTGCCGCAATTACAAAAATGGTCGCGGGCGCGGATTGACGATCGTATCGACGAATTAATGGCGCTACTGGGGCTGGAGTCAAATTTGCGTGAGCGTTATCCGCATCAGCTTTCCGGTGGTCAGCAGCAACGTGTGGGAGTGGCGCGTGCACTGGCTGCCGATCCGCAAGTCTTACTGATGGATGAACCTTTTGGCGCACTGGACCCGGTAACGCGCGGCGCGTTGCAACAAGAGATGACGCGCATTCACCGTTTGCTGGGGCGTACCATTGTGCTGGTCACTCATGATATTGATGAGGCGCTACGGCTGGCAGAACATCTGGTATTGATGGATCACGGTGAAGTAGTGCAGCAGGGCAATCCGCTGACGATGCTGACTCGTCCGGCGAATGATTTTGTCCGCCAGTTTTTTGGACGTAGTGAACTGGGTGTGCGCCTGCTTTCGTTACGTAGTGTGGCGGATTACGTGCGTCGCGAAGAACGAGCAGATGGTGAGGCACTGGCAGAAGAGATGACGCTACGCGATGCGCTCTCTCTGTTTGTTGCGCGGGGATGCGAGGTGCTGCCGGTGGTGAACATGCAGGGCCAGCCTTGCGGCACGCTGCATTTTCAGGATCTGCTGGTGGAGGCGTAAGCGTATGAAGATGTTGCGCGATCCGCTGTTCTGGCTCATTGCTTTGTTTGTGGCACTGATTTTCTGGCTGCCTTACAGCCAGCCGCTGTTTGCTGCCTTGTTCCCACAACTGCCACGACCCGTTTATCAGCAAGAAAGTTTTGCAGCTCTGGCACTGGCTCATTTCTGGCTGGTGGGAATTTCGAGTTTGTTTGCGGTGATCATTGGCACTGGTGCCGGAATTGCAGTCACTCGCCCGTGGGGCGCGGAATTTCGCCCACTGGTGGAAACTATTGCCGCCGTTGGGCAGACTTTTCCGCCTGTCGCAGTGCTGGCGATTGCCGTTCCGGTGATCGGCTTTGGTCTGCAACCAGCGATTATCGCCTTGATCCTTTACGGTGTGCTGCCCGTCCTGCAGGCGACACTTGCCGGGCTGGGAGCGATTGATGCCAGCGTGACAGAAGTTGCGAAAGGTATGGGAATGAGTCGTGGTCAGCGACTGCGTAAGGTCGAGCTACCGCTGGCGGCTCCGGTGATTCTGGCGGGCGTGCGAACTTCGGTGATTATCAACATTGGTACGGCGACGATCGCCTCAACGGTAGGGGCCAGCACGCTGGGTACGCCCATCATCATCGGGCTTAGCGGATTTAATACCGCGTATGTGATCCAGGGGGCGTTACTGGTGGCACTGGCGGCGATCATCGCAGACCGCCTGTTTGAAAGGCTGGTGCAGGCGCTTAGCCAGCACGCAAAATAAAGGTATAACCTGCGAGCATGACGCCACCAATTCCGCCTAACGCCATAAACAGGAACAGGGCGATGACCCCAATTTTAGCTATGCGCATAATGCACTCCTTATGTTAACGAAAGGATTGTACAGTAAAGCGCATTTGTTAACGAATCATTAAATGCCGAGTGGGAAAATATCATGGCCTTGTTCCTGCCAACTGGTGAGTTGTTGCTGTTGGGCGGAGGTTCGATTTTCACCGCACCACACCAGCAATGTACGGCCTTCGAATAGTTCAGGGCGTAGTTGATTGAGCGAGTGGGCGAGGACATCAATGCGCCATCCTTGTTGACTGGCAATCCAGCCCTCCAGCCACAGACGGGTGGTATCCTGAATATTCCAGCCAACCACCAGCGCATCTTTACCCTGTTTTTTACGTGCCGAAGCCAGACAAATGGCGATGTAGTTGATCAGTACGCCGTCGAGGATCGCCAGCAGCGCCTGGAGAGTCGGTTGTTGGCACTGAAGCCGTCGGCGCAGAGGAATAAACAGATGTGTGGTGAGTGTCTGGGCGGGGTAATCCTGACCGCGCTCTTTGATCCACGTTCGCAGGCTATGTAGATTGCCGCTTTGCAGGTAAGTCAGTAATGTTTCTTGCTGATCGCGCCAGCCGTTCTGCACATCAACATTTTCATTACTGAGCAGCATTTTAACTTTGCTGACCTGCACGCCGTTGTCGAGCCAGCGTTTGATCTCGCGGATCCGGTCAATATCGGCATCGTTGAACAGCCGATGACCGCCGTCTGTCCGTTGCGGTTTCAGCAATCCGTAACGCCTCTGCCACGCGCGTAACGTGACAGGATTAATATCACAAAGCAACGCCACTTCACCAATTGTGTAAAGCGCCATCGTCTCACCCTTGCTCGCGAGGTCCCGGTTTAACTTTAGACGCAGTTTTGCGAACCAGGTAGTTTTGCCCGTTTTTTGTGCATCTATAGGGTGATTTTATTTTTGCCAGGCGATTTTGAGTGATCGTACTCACGAATTCTCATTTTTCTGCAAGAGTTCAAAGAAAGTTAAACGCAGGCAATGTATGTTACGCGTTTTAAAGGGAAGTGTGGTTTGCGGGTATGTACGATTTTAATCTGGTGTTGCTGCTGCTTCAGCAGATGTGCGTTTTTTTAGTCATTGCGTGGTTAATGAGTAAAACGCCATTATTCATACCGTTAATGCAGGTCACGGTTCGTCTGCCGCATAAATTTCTCTGCTACATCGTCTTTTCCATCTTCTGCATCATGGGCACCTGGTTTGGGTTGCACATTGACGATTCTATTGCCAATACCCGTGCGATAGGCGCGGTAATGGGCGGCTTACTCGGCGGTCCGGTCGTCGGTGGGCTGGTTGGTCTGACCGGCGGCTTACATCGATATTCGATGGGGGGCATGACCGCGCTAAGTTGCATGATCTCAACCATCGTTGAAGGATTGCTCGGCGGCCTGGTACACAGCATCCTGATCCGTCGCGGGCGCACTGATAAAGTCTTTAACCCCATTACCGCCGGTGCCGTCACGTTCGTCGCTGAAATGGTGCAAATGCTGATCATCCTTGCGATCGCCCGACCTTATGAAGATGCGGTGCGTCTGGTGAGTAATATTGCTGCGCCAATGATGGTCACCAATACCGTCGGCGCGGCGCTGTTTATGCGTATATTGCTCGATAAACGCGCGATGTTTGAAAAATACACTTCGGCTTTTTCTGCCACTGCGCTGAAAGTGGCAGCCTCGACGGAAGGCATTTTGCGACAGGGGTTTAACGAAGTGAACAGCATGAAAGTGGCTCAGGTGCTGTATCAGGAGCTGGATATTGGTGCAGTCGCGATTACCGATCGAGAGAAATTGCTGGCCTTTACCGGAATTGGTGACGACCACCATTTACCCGGCAAACCGATTTCTTCGACTTACACCTTAAAAGCGATTGAAACCGGTGAAGTGGTCTACGCTGATGGCAACGAAGTACCTTATCGTTGCTCTTTGCATCCGCAATGCAAACTGGGGTCGACGCTGGTAATTCCGTTGCGTGGCGAAAATCAGCGCGTGATGGGCACCATCAAATTGTATGAAGCCAAAAACCGTTTATTCAGTTCAATAAACCGCACGCTGGGCGAGGGGATTGCGCAACTGCTTTCGGCGCAGATTCTTGCCGGGCAATATGAGCGGCAAAAAGCGATGCTCACCCAGTCAGAAATCAAACTGCTTCACGCCCAGGTGAATCCTCATTTTTTGTTTAATGCGCTTAACACCATTAAAGCGGTGATCCGCCGCGACAGCGAACAGGCCAGCCAGCTGGTGCAGTATCTTTCCACTTTTTTCCGCAAAAACTTAAAGCGGCCTTCGGAGTTTGTTACTCTCGCCGACGAAATTGAACATGTGAACGCTTATCTGCAAATTGAAAAGGCGCGCTTCCAGTCGCGGTTGCAGGTCAACATTGCTATTCCGCAAGAATTATCCCAGCAGCAATTGCCCGCGTTTACCCTGCAACCGATAGTGGAAAACGCCATTAAACATGGGACATCACAACTGCTGGATACAGGGCGAGTGGCAATCAGCGCCCGACGTGAGGGGCAACATTTGATGCTGGAGATCGAAGACAATGCCGGTTTGTATCAACCGGTAACCAATGCCAGTGGGCTGGGGATGAATCTGGTGGATAAGCGTTTACGTGAACGGTTTGGCGATGACTATGGGATAAGCGTCGCCTGTGAGCCTGATAGTTACACCCGAATAACGTTACGACTACCATGGAGGGACGAGGCATGATTAAAGTCTTAATTGTCGATGATGAACCGTTAGCACGGGAGAACCTGCGCGTATTTTTGCAGGAGCAGAGCGATATTGAAATCGTTGGTGAGTGTTCAAACGCCGTGGAAGGGATCGGCGCGGTGCATAAACTGCGCCCGGATGTGCTGTTTCTCGATATCCAGATGCCGCGCATCAGTGGTCTGGAAATGGTGGGGATGCTCGACCCGGAACATCGCCCGTATATTGTTTTTCTCACTGCGTTTGACGAATACGCTATTAAAGCCTTTGAAGAACATGCCTTTGATTATCTGCTGAAGCCAATTGATGAAGCGCGACTGGAGAAAACGCTGGCGCGATTGCGTCAGGAGCGCAGCAAGCAGGATGTTTCGCTGTTACCGGAAAATCAACAGGCGCTGAAATTTATCCCTTGTACGGGGCATAGTCGGATTTATTTGCTGCAAATGAAAGATGTGGCATTTGTCAGCAGTCGGATGAGCGGTGTCTACGTTACCAGCCACGAAGGGAAAGAGGGCTTTACCGAATTGACATTACGTACCCTGGAAAGTCGTACACCACTACTGCGCTGCCATCGTCAGTATCTGGTTAACCTCGCGCATTTACAGGAGATTCGTCTGGAAGATAACGGCCAGGCCGAGTTGATTTTGCGTAATGGCTTAACCGTGCCGGTCAGCCGCCGTTATCTGAAAAGCTTAAAAGAGGCGATTGGCCTGTAAAAGACTGCTAAAATGGCTTTTTGCCTCATCAACACCTGAAGGCCTCATGCTAAGTAACGATATTCTGCGCAGCGTGCGCTACATTTTGAAAGCCAATAATAATGACCTGGTGCGTATTCTGGCGCTGGGTAATGTCGAAGCCACCGCGGAACAGATCGCCGTCTGGCTACGTAAAGAAGACGAAGAGGGTTTTCAGCGTTGTCCGGACATTGTTTTGTCGTCATTCCTCAATGGCCTGATTTATGAAAAACGCGGCAAGGATGAGTCTGCTCCGGCACTGGAGCCGGAACGTCGCATTAATAACAACATCGTGCTGAAAAAATTACGCATCGCGTTTTCGCTGAAAACCGATGACATTCTGGCGATCCTCACCGAACAGCAGTTCCGCGTTTCGATGCCGGAAATTACAGCGATGATGCGCGCACCGGATCATAAAAACTTCCGCGAATGCGGCGATCAATTTTTACGTTATTTTCTGCGTGGACTGGCAGCGCGCCAGCATGTGAAGAAAAGCTAAGACGGGTATGGCGGCCATGCGAAACATGGCCGCCGACAGATTATTTCACTTCTTTAAAACCAGCGGCTTTCATCACCAGTTCCATTTGCGCCATAGTGATACCTTTTTTGGCATCTTCAGCAGAAACGTTGATTCCTGAAATACCCTGCAGGGCTTTAAAATCCACTTTTTCCATATCGATAGTCACGTTTTCCTGCGCGTAGGTATCGGTATAGGTTAATTTTTCTTCAACACCCGCGATGTTTTTGTATTTGGCGCTTAACGGCTCAAGTGCCCTGGCAGCATCTTCTTTGGTGGTTGCACCAATGGAGGCAAATTGAATTTTGGTTTCAGAAGATTGCTTAAGCACCTTGTCACCTTTGTAGACATAGGTAATGGCAATTTCAGTGCCGTTCAGATTGGCGCTGAATTTCTTCGATTCTTCTTTGTCACCGCAGCCAGCAAGAGAGAAAACCAGAACAGATGCAACAACGAGGGAAAACAGCTTATTGAAAGCCTTCATGTAAAACTCCATTTTATTTAATCAAGAAACTGGTGACTCTCACCAGGGGCTATATAGAATATGCCTAATACCGTGGCGTGAGCAGTCCGGAACTGGAGTAGAACTCTTAGTAAAAAGCACTATTTCATCCTTGTTGCTGAAGCATGGGGAATAATTGTTCGCAAAGCAAAACACCGTTATTCATTGCTTCTACCCGTGCCTCGCTTTCTGTATTACGAAATTGTGCCAACACATGTGCCAGCCGATAAAAACCCACCGCGGTGAGGTCATTCGCCAGCAACTCTGCCTGACTAATAGCGCTCTGTTCCTGATAGCGCCAGCCGTTATGGAGCAGTTGAATAAGTAACGCCTGGCAGCGCATCAGCAACTGATGAGCAGTAGACGGCACAGGCAGAACGCTGGCAGAAGGTAGTGATACCACCACAGGCGCAGTTTCTGCGTCCAGCGCCCAGGCACGAGTCTTTGTCATCATTACCTGTGGTTCCAGTGCCAATTGCCCATCAACAAAACTGACAAAGCCAGAAACCAGATACACGGGGTCGTCTGTTTGTTGCAAAAGCGCCGCCATGCGTTCAACGGCATAAGGCGCGCTGGCTGAGGCTGGCAGTGATAACGTCAGCAGATTATCTTCACCTTCGCCGCTGATTACCTGCGCATCCAGCGTCTGGCGGCTGCTATCCCAACCGAGCGAAATACACTCAGCGACCGGCAGAATAAATAAGTTATCGACCTGATTAAGAGGCCGTATGCAGGCGGGGGGACGCTGGCGTAAATATTCCCGCAAAGCCACAATGCCCGGCTGGCGTAACGGCGCGCTCAACATTTGCCAGGCATCAGGCGACAGCGGCACAACGCTGCTTAAGCGGTTGCGGGTAGCTAACAGCAGCTCGCCATCGGCACTGCGTTTTGCTGCTTGTGAAACAATTTGCCCGCCCGCCAGTGCGCCAGCCTGAAAACTAAACAGCCGACGCGTAGCTGCCGGTGAGTTTTCCTGTTCACTTCGCGGCCAACTGCGCGAAAGGTGCAAAATACTGCCGGTGTCGGGATCGGTAAACCAGATGCGTAAACCATAATGCTCAATATCCTGCCAGCAACGCATACCTAAAGACACCAGCCGCAGATGATCAAGCTTTGCTTCTCCGGCAATGCCTGCGCCAACGACCGTGCGCCACGGCATGGGAGGAATTTCACCAACACTGTCGCGCTGCGCCATTTCGTGTGCGCAATTTAATCGACTGTTTAATGCGGCAAGCTGACACAAGCATTCTCCGGCATGATAATGGCTTGCGCGGGCGTGGAAGGCATCAACGCTGGCGCGCAGTTGCCGTAGCGATTCACTCACCCATCGCCAGTTGCAGCGTTCCGCCGCTTGCTGCGCGCGGCTGAAAGCGGCCTCGTAGTGAATAAGCGGCTGGCTGATGCCGCCAAGCCATAATGCCTGGCTTAATTGCTGAACATATTGACGACACGTTTGGCCTTCTTCGCTGGCAAACGGATCGTCAGATGATGTGACGTGTTCGCTGCGCATCTGCCAGATTAAATGGTTAAATTCTGCTTGCTGCGCTTTGGCCTCGACGAAGGCCTGTACCGCCAGTACGATATGTTCGCAAAGAGTGCCTTCAATACAATCACAACGGGCGAAACGAATGCTGCTGCGGGAATAAAAACGCACATCGCTCATCGGTAAGCGGGCAGAGGGAATTTCGCCCGGCGTACAGAACAACTCAATGGTGATGCCTTTAGCGACCAGCGCCTGCGCGCGTTTGCGGGTGGCATCGGGCAGGGTAGCCAGTTCTTCCAGCCAGATTGCCGGATCCCACTCTTCTTCTTTTTCCGCAGGCTGGGCGGTAGCACAAAGTCGTTGATAACTTAACACCAGCATCACGCGATGACGGCACATGCCGCTGGCCCCACAGGTGCACTGAGCCTCTTTCAGTGCCTGGCCGTTCGCCAGCTGGGTACGGACACCGTCACTGAAGGTGGCGATTAAAGCGCCGTTCTCATGGCTGATTTCCGGGACGTTGCCATTTTCCAGTTCCTTAAGGCTGCGCTTAACAAAACCGGCATTGCTTAACGCCGTCAGTGCCTGTGGTGTCAGTTCTAATAATTCCGGACGTAGTGAATTCATGACTGAAGGTTCTCTGCAAGCCATGATGCCAGCTCGCCCGGCGTCATGGCGGCTATTTGTGCGCCGACATTAACCAGCGCCTGGGCCGTATCGCGGTCATAGCAAGGCGTTGCTGTGCTATCGAGCGCTGCCAGTCCCAGCACTTTGATGCCGCTCTGGACACACTTTTTCACCTGATGCGTCAGCAATGATGATGAACCCCCTTCATAAAAATCGCTCACGAGGATAATGACGCTTTTTGCTGGTTGTTCAATAAGTTGCCGACCATACTCCACGGCACTGGCGATATTGGTTCCGCCGCCCAGTTGTACTTTCATTAATAGTTCTACCGGATCGGCAACGTCTGCCGTGAGATCAACGACGCTTGTGTCAAACGCCACCAGATGGGTACGAATGCCGGGTAACTGCCACAAACAGGCCGCCATCACCGCAGAGTGGATCACCGAATCGACCATCGAGCCGCTTTGATCAACCAGTAAGACCAGTTGCCATTGTTCGCTTTGGCGTTTAATGCGGCTGTTAAATCGGGGGGATTCGATATACAACTTGCCGTGTTGCGGGTGCCAGTGTTGCAGGTTGGCGCGCAGAGTACTTTTGAAATCAAAGTTTCGCGCCAGTGGAATAAATGAGCGGCGACGGCGATCGCGGACACCAGAAAAAGCCTGACGAACTTCCTTTGCCAGTCGAGCCATAATTTCTTCAACAACCTGGCGCACTATCCGGCGGGCGGCAGCCAGTACTTCGGGATTCATCAGATGTTTGGTGTGCAAAACGGCGCGTAGCAGGCTTTCAGAAGGCTGCATACGTTCCAGCACGTCGAGATTCGTCACCACATCTTCAATGCCGTAGCGCAGTACGGCATCGCTTTCCAGCCGCTCAATCACCTGTTGCGGAAACAGCGTGTGAATACTGTTGATCCACTCAGGGGTGGTGAGATTTGAGCCACCTAATCCACCGGAGCGTTCACCACGCTGGAGCCGTTCAGGATCGCGCCCATACAGCCACTCCAACGCGTGATCTATCTGCCGGGCATTGCCATCCAGCCCACAAAGTGTCGTTTCTGCCGCTTCGCCAAGAATTAATCGCCAGCGTTGTAGCTCACGGGTGGTCAGAAGATCGTTCAGTTCAGACATGGAAAACTCCCCAGTGTTGCAGCGATGCCAGTGCCTGCTGTTCGAGTTGTTGATGATATGCAATGGCTTGTGGTGGACAATGCAACGGCATTTGCAGTGCCGAAACGGGAAGTTGCGCCAGTTGATAATGTTCAAGCACCTGATGCGCCAGTGTCCCGCGTTCTCGTGGCGGTAGCCAGGCCATCGCCGCGCGCAAATCGGGCAGGGCGTTAATAAAATCGTCGTCACTCAGTTGATTTAAATGACTGCTGAAACCGGCGATAAATGCCGGCTGACAGGCCAGTTGATGACGGGCTAATGCCAGCAAACCGTGCAGCGCCTCGCCGGATTGTGCCGGGGATAACTGCGCCAGCATCATCAGCGCCGCTTCGGCACTGGCGTTGGGATGTTCCAGACGCATTAGTGCGCCAAGAGCCGCGCCGCGATCCAGCGCCGGGGCATGAATCGCCTGACTGCGTCGCTCCAGTAAGGCTACCGCCGCAGAAAGAGAAACGCCGGGTAAATTAACGCCGTTATGTAGATCGCGCAGGATATGGCAAAGCGCCTGCCAGCTATGCAGGTGAGCGTGAAACTCCTTTTCATCCGGTCTGCCGTTAGATTCACACAGCCACAGCGTGCGATCGATAGCCGCGCATAACGTCGTTTGTAATATCTGCGCGCCTTGCATACCGCTAATTTCATCCAGCCGCCATAAGGCGTAAAGCACTTCCAGCGCCAGGCCCATTTCGGCAAATTGATTTTCCTGGGCGATTAATAATGTGAGTTGCTCCAGTAATTGTTGACTGAAGGACGCCAGACCCGCTAACGCCGCCTGGCTAAGACATGTGGTGATACTGCCGATTCCACCCGCGTCCAGCATATCGGCTTCTAATTTATGGCGTGCGGCTTCCTGGAGTGTGGCACCAAAGCAGGCGGCCTCAATCAATGCCGCATGCTGGCTAAGCGGGCGGGTTAATTTCCAGTGTTCTTCACCGTTGCCTGCAAGTGTCAGTGTGCTTCCCTGCTGGCGCACAATCCCTGGGATCTCCAGTATTGCCAGCCGATGTAACACCTGACTTTGCGCTAGTCCATTGGGGTTAAAGCGATTTAAGGTAAGCTCCGCCGGAAGGGAGATTGCGGTACGTTCCAGTTCGCAGGTGACATCTTTTGGCAGAGGAGGTTGTGGCGTAGAAGGGGCAAGTTTACCGAATCCGTCACCCGCTAATGTGTCTATCAACGTTAGCAGAATCGGATCGGTGTCGGGATGAATAACGCCGCGATAGCTCCACGGCAACGGCGCATTCAGGGCTTCTTTAATCAGCGATCCTGCTATGGCATCCAGCCAGTCAGTGCGTAACGGTAGTGTATGACCGCGCAACTGTGCCAGTGCCATTGCATGCAGATGTGCGGCTGCCATATCCGCGGTCGAAGCAGGCAACTTGTGCTGGCGCAAACGGGTGAGAACCGTTTTTAGCAGTTGTTCTCCCGCCTGCTGTAAGCCCCACTGCCAGCACCAGTTTTGCCAGACCGGGGCAGGCATTCCGGAAAGGTATCCTGCCAGCACATCAAGGCGCTTTTCACTGTAGGGGGTGAGATAACAACCTGTAACGGCATCTGCCAGCGACGGCAATTCTGGCGTGTTAATTTCCTGCGGGCATTCGCGCCACATTTTTGCCAGTACCGGAGCGTGCCAGCCACCGCAGACAACTAACACGTCGCCATTATTTTGCTGCATCGCCCATCCAATCCAGCGGGCCATAAAGGCTTCGCGCAGACGATTGAGAGCATCTCCGGGGGAGTCGCCCCGCAGTTGGGCAAAATAGTGCGCCAGTGCAGAGGGTAATGCAGTTTGCTGGCTTTCATCTTCGAACAAGTGATCCCACAGGGTGTCGCTGTTATCCATGCGGGTGGCACGCAGCAGCAAGGCCTGGCTTTCCTCTTGCGTATCAGGCGAATCGTCCACTTCTTCACTCTGCGCCCAGCAAGGCAAATCGATGAAGTAAGTTTGTGCCTGAATACGACGTGCGGCTTGTAGCGCCTGCCACTCCGGCGAAAATTCAGCAAATGGCGTCCAGGCACCACGCCCGGGGGCTGCACCGTCCTGATACTGGCAATAACTGTAAATAGCTACCGGAAGCTGGTGGGCTAAAAACAGTTCGTCTACCCGGTCATTAAAATCAGCCGGGCCTTCAATCAATACGTATCGTGGCCGCTGGCTTTCGATTAACGATTTCACCAGCCGGGCGCAGGCCGGACTTTGATGCCGGATGCCGACAATTAACGGCTCGCTCATGCATCTTTCCTCACGGCAGGCGGTGGCGGGCTTGATAATAAGCCTGCCAGTGAGCTTCTTTATGTGTGGCGACTCGTTGTTCGAAGTAACGGCGCAGACGAGCGCGATCTTCTTCGTTATCTTTGACGATGGTTCCGGCAATGCAGTCCACCAGGTCGGCTGGCTCACCTGCGCGATTCGCTAAAAACCAGGCGCGGACGCCTACGGCGTGGGCCACGTTCACGGCTTCAGCGGTGGACATAATCGCTGTTAGTGTATCCATTGACGTTTTCTTTTCGCCGTTGGCACGCAGATCGCGGAAGGTGCGGACCAGTAACTCCAGTACCGCGTCAGGCACTTTATGCGGAATACCGCTATGGGCCAGCAAACGCGCCGAAGCACTGGCGACAAGCTCCAGCTCCTGGGCGAAATCCATAATCGGAAAGACAGTTTCAAAATCGAAGCGACGCTTTAGCGCAGCACTCATTTCATTGACGCCGCGATCGCGGGTATTGGCAGTGGCAATAATATTAAAGCCTTCCCGCGCATAGAGTTGACTGGCTTCACCAGTGAGTTCCGGCACCGTCATAACCCTGTCAGAAAGCATACCTAACAGACAGTCTTGCACTTCCAGCGGTGTACGCGTTATCTCTTCAAAACGAACGATTTTGCCGTCGCGCATTCCCTGGTAAAGCGGGGCAGGGACCAGCGCTTCCGTTGATGGGCCATGATTGATAAGCAGAGCGTAGTTCCAGCCGTACTTGATTTGATCTTCAGTGGTAGATGCGCCGCCCTGGATGGTTAACCCGGCATCGCCGCTAATAGCGGTTGCCAGTAATTCAGACAGGAGAGATTTTGCGGTGCCAGGTTCCCCCACCAACATCAAACCGCGTCCGGTGGCAAGAGTGACTAACATACGTTCGACAGCGGAGGGACTAATCACCACTTTACGGCTAATATTTTGCGCGCTATCGCCAAGGATAAAAGCACGGGCCGCAGGCAAACTTAACTGCCAACCGGGCGGGCAAGGTGCGTTATCATTTTGTTTTAATTTTGCCAGTTCATCGGCGTATAACACAGCAGCAGGCGGACGCTGCAGATGATTATTCTGCGGTGACATATATTCATCCCTGAAATGTATTAATGAAATAAACGATATTTTACGCGCAATAAATGTTTGGCGCATTAGTTGTTTGAGCGGAAAATATCTGGAAAGCAGATCACAGTAAATAAAAAAACCTGCTGGTGAGGCAGGTTCTTTTATTTACTACTTTGATGTTAAATTACTGATAGTGCAACATGGCATCTCAACGAACGAATTATAACCACCTCTGGACAGTGTTGCAATTAAGATAATGAGATTTATAATCCTGACTGTTGGGAAGTTGCGCCGGATCGAACCCATTTCAAGTCCTGGCTACCGGACGGGTGGTGCCGCAGGTAGTGCTCTGATCCGGAGTGCAACATGGCGACTCAACAAACGTAAACCAGTATCGACAGGCAGTGTAAGGGTAAGGTGCTGGTGTTGCGCTCCTTAATAAGGAGAGCGGATGGACACGCTGACACAAAAGTTAACCGTGCTCATTGCCGTACTGGAGCTATTAGTGGCTCTGTTACGGTTGATTGATTTGTTGAAGTAATGGGCAAATTGAAACGCAACTAAGGGGGAAAACCGCTTCCCCCTTTAATAAAGTAATATTCTATTAGTTGGTTGAATATATTCTGTAGTTTACGATTAAAAATTGCTATTACAGTTTCAGGTGATTCACCTCGTAATTTCCGCTCATCAATACACTCATCTCTTATATAAATCAACGCATCATTTATTAGCGGGTCAGCATCTTCTCGATCACGTTGATGAAATGTTGGACGTAGCCGGAATCGCTCCAGTCGATAGACGGAACCTGTAAATAATTCAGAGCATTTATGGATCTCAAGTCTGAAGGAAAACGGATCTTCAGGTACAGGGACCTCATAATCGTAAATAGCAACCAGCTCTTTTTGCACGATCATCGCTTTCCCCGCTGGTAAGTCGTGTTGATAACGGGCAGTTGCATCACTGCCCGCTGTGTTTTAATGGAAAATGACGTCAGGTGCGCTTAACGCCTCACTCAAATCAAACACATCAAGTTCGGCAAAAGTGACGGATTTATTGTCACGGTACGCTCGAAGAGAACGGAAGCTCATTAGCGCTTTGCTATCAACATTGTAGTGGTTAAAACCGGGTGAAAACTTAAGGACCAGCCGGTACTCACCCAGGTTATAGACAAATGCGTCCTCATAGCCTGACTCCCAGCCTTTGTATCGCATTCCCATAAGTTGCCCAACGGTAGCGGATTTACCTTCCCAGCGAGTCAGGCTGTTACTGGTTGACTCGTCAGGTGTGAGCAGCACCGTGCGGCGCGACAACTGGCGAAAAGGCGGCATAATTTCGTAATCGGCAAAAAGCTGTGCAAATTCACTGCGCATTTCTGCTGTCATTTCTAACGGGTGGGCAATGCCAATCAGAGCGTCCGCAGGCAGGTCAATTGGCTCATCTTGCGCATTGCAGAACTCCCCCTCTGCGGCCACACGAAAGGCTTTGAGTAAACAACGCGGTTCATTTGCCGGATAAACCCCCCATATTAATCGCTGGGTAACCAGACGGGTAAAGGGATGATTAACAAACAGAGAATGAAAATCTGCCAGCGACCAGCGTCGGGTGGTACGTAGGGCCGTTTCAAGACGCGGGAGCAGGTTTTTGCTCACCTGAGTAGCATCTTTTTTTAGCCCTTTTAGTCGGGCCAGTGCCTCGGGCGCTTTCAGTTGATCGTCATCGGCGCGCAAACGGGGAACGCTTTTCTGGCGAACGTTTTGCTGATCAAAGATAACCGGGTTGAGATTTTCATCGAAGCGAACGGTAAACTGCCGGGGACCAAAATCAAAACTCAACGCCTGCGGATCATCAAGGCCCAGGGTTGGGACTAATCTGTCCGCTAGCTCTTCCTGGCTTAGCCCGCGATTTTCTGCGACCACCTGAAGAAATTCCGCCGCGTTATCACGTAAGGGGCGGGATTTAGCCCGTTGCGATATATGATGCAGCTGTATCAGCGCCATATCATTATTCATCAGGGTAAGGATGTTCAGGCCGCTGACAGCACGGGCAGATTTGCCTTCTTGTGGCCAGGCGAGGATCTGTGTCGTCAGATCCCGTGCCGTGCTTTCGTCACCAAAGAGACTTAACGCCAGAAATGCCCAGTTGTCTTTTGCGGGGGCACCAGCTTGTTGCCACGCAGTGAAGAGATCCCAAGCAAAAGCTGCCAGCGTTTGTGGCTGGCAGAACGTTTTCAGTTGTTCCAGCCCGCTATAAAAACGTCCCCCCTGGGTAAAGCGCAGCATTTCGCCGATAATTTCCAGAGCGTCATTGGTAACAGTTTGATTATTAGTGATAAGGCGCGGCCTGGACCACATTTGCGGATGCCAGAAATCAGGGGCTTTTGGAATGCGTGCCGGGTAAATTTCCATCGGGTTCTGGGTAAGTATTTTTTCCAGGGCTGGCCACATATCAGCGCGATCCCAGCGGTTTGCAACCGTTTGCAGTAATTCACTATGTCCTTGTTCATACAGTAAACGAAGGGCAAATAATGCCGCTTCGCTGTTGTCGCAGGGTTTAACAAAGACGAGTGGAATAAGTGCAGTAGCCGTATGTTCCGGCCATTGTAAAATCCACTGGCGAGCCAGATTACGCTGGCCCGCAAAACGGTGCCAGACGCGGGCAACGGGCAGGGCCAGTTCTGTTGCGCCGAAATTTAAAATTAACGGAAATGTTTCTTTTGGACGATGTGAAAAAGCCAACAGCAGACCTGGTAGCGCATCCAATCCGAGGATACTGAGAAAATAGTCCTCACCCGCGAACAGATGCTTTTTCTCATTGATACGCAGCCAGAAGGTCAAAGCCATCTCACGCGGCAACTGTGCCAATAAATACAGGTTCCAGACACTCTTTTCCGGACGATAACGTGAGTAGTTGTCATTTTCCCATATGTTAATTAACGCTTCTATGTGACCGCTGCGGAGCGCCTGTTCTGCTAATTGTGCTTCCGGGGAGTTCCAGCCATTCAGGATCTCTTCAACCCGCCCCTGGTAGTAATGCCACTGAACAATGAGTGAATTGCGTGCAGCATCCAGTTTTCCGGGGAGTATATAATTCAGAAACAGCCATACATCATCCCCAAAACCCAGTTCCTGTAATACAACTCGTCCACTTTTTTGTTCCATGCGTTGCGCAAGAGATTCCGTGCTGAAATAACGGGCAGGCTCAGTGGCGGCAAGCCTCTCTTGTTCGCCTGGTTGCCAGTAAACTTGCGGAGTTAATTCGAGCGGTGCCAAATCAAGACGTGGAGCTGTCATTTTTTTCTTACTACGCCACGGTGGTGAAACGAGGATTTCTGGCAGATTGCTGTTATCGGTGCCATCAATAACCGGTTTGGGCGGTGCCGATAAATAACTCTTCAGCACTGACTGGGGTTGAGTACTTAACCACGGCATCACTTCTGCTGCCAGTTGTGGCTGCGATGCCATCAGCGTTTGTAACAGCGTACGCCAGTATTCATCGCGTGCTTTTTGCTGTGCAGGCAGCTTTTTGTCTTCGATGATTGGATAACCAGGGCGGGCTGGTGGTTCTGTTAACGCCAGCAGTTCTGCCAGTGCGGCGAGCGTCGCATGGGGGAAGTTTTTATGGTATTTAGCTACACGTTGCAGGCTGGGTTTGTTTTTATCAGCCACCAGTAGCAAGGTGCGGATGACTTGCGGATGGTTAATTTGTACCAGCAGACTGCCGCAATCTTCTTTATGGGCATACATCGCGAGGCGCGGAATGGCTGCCAGTCCTTGTTCGCGCAAAAGGGCGGCGCAGGCCGCGTAGCCGAAGTGGTTTTCATGCGACATGTAGCTGGCTTCTCGATCGCTAAATATATCCTGGCTCCAGTAGTGTTCGAGTTTTCTCACCGCTGTGGGGTCATTAGCAACAACTTTTAACCACTCCTTAGAATGAAAATGAGTTCGCGGGCATTCAAGGCCTACCAACTCATTGGCTATTTCTGGTTTTTCCGGGAGGATCAGCGCAATAAAAGGGCGGCGAACTTTGGTTATTCCTGGTAGTGCGGCAATGAGTTTGTCGGCGCAACGCTGCCAGCAGCTTTCCTCTGCCAGAGAGAGATGCTTACGCAGTCGGAGATCGAATTCGTTATAGGTTTCTGAGCGATAACCATAGCCATAATCCTCGTCCTGATACTGCAATGTCACTACCAGAGGATCACTCTCATAACACCGCGCAATAAACTGGCGTGCAATCACCACCTCAGTCGCATATTCCAGCCCCTCTTGTTGGACGATTTCGTCGAGCAACTGTTGGCTGTCATTTTGCGCGATACAGGCTAGCGCCGCCATTGTCCGGGCCGGGATTGAGGGTTTGTGTTCGCCGATCAAGTTGATGGCCTGCGTGATGGCGGACTGCCACTCCAGTGAAAAATTCTCATAATGCCAGACAATGTTTTTTTTCTTCTCAGCTTTTTGTAGCAATTCATCACCCAATGTCTGGATGAGACTTCCAGTGATAACGGACACTGGTTCGCCCGGCCAGCGACGATGACTGAGCGGCGTTTTGCCTTTTTTATATTTCAGTTCCAGTTGGGCGTTATCCGCCAGCCACGGTAATTCCTTGTCCATGCTCTTTCCTTATTCAAACAGGGCTTCAATATCGTTAATTAGCTCGCTGGCGGTGATGGCATCGATTACGGAGAACTGCGCTTCCTGTGTTGAATTACTCCCCCAGCCATATCTTTCTGCTTTGCCTTCCCATAGCCACAGCTTGCTTAAGAGCTGCTCAGCGCTGAGTTCGGCTGGCGACATGCCTACCGCAAAGCCTTCATCGATTTCCATGATTAACGACCAGCGACCGAGAGGTTTGATCATCCAGCCGATCCAGCCTGCATCCTGCGGGGTGCCCTTTATCCAGCCTTTATTCGCCAGCCCCATTACCCGACCACTCGGGCATTTTCTGCCTGCCCAGCGGATCAATTCGCTGGCATTGCGCTCGGCTTCTGTCAGGGCGTAACTGTTACGGTCAAGCTGACGGAACGGTGGTAGCAGTTCGTAGTCGGCAAAAAGCTGACCAAAGGCGGCAGCATCCGTCGGTGATATTTCCAGAACGTGAGGAATACCAAGAGAGATATCGCCTTCCGGCAGGGTGAAAAGATCATCGTCAGCGGTGCTGTAGCTGTTATCTTCCGCTACCCTAAAGCACGCCTGTAGCTGGTTGTCGGCGCTATAAACGCCCCAAATCAGACGTCGGGTTAAGTGGCGAACCATCGGGTGCTCAACCAGGAAGAGCTGGAAGTTTTCTGGTGACCAGCGGCGGCGCAGGCACATGGCGGATTCAAGCCTTGCCACCTGCTGGGCGGCGACGGTACGCGCATCTTTTTTCAGCAGTTTGTAGCGGTTAACCGCCTCATCAGCCCGCGATTCATCATCGCTTTTGTTTGGTTTGGGCAGGTCTTTCAGGCGGCTGCCGGAAGCATCGCGCACAAACGGTTTTAAGGTTTCATCAAAGCTGACGGTGAACTGACGTGGGCCGAAATCCAGCAGCAGCGAACCGTTATCATCCAGACCGAGATCCGGTGCTAACCGATCTTCAAGCTCCGCCACCGTGAGTTCGCGACTTTCGGCAATGTCGGCAATTTTTTCTTTTGCCCGCTCCTGTAATGCTTTGAATTTCAGTTTCTGGGCGATGCCGTTAAGCTGCATCAGGGCGATATCACTACCGATAGCAGCGAGAATATCCAACCCAACGGTGGCACGTTTATGCTGAGATTCGCCAGGCCAGGCGCGGATTAATGGCGTCAGTTTGCGGGCGGTGTCATCGTTACCGAGAACGCCTAACGCAGTGAACGCCCAGCTTTCTTTCGACGGCGCGCCAGCGGTCTGCCAGGCGGTAAACAGATCCCAGGCAAATTCAGCCAGTGAGTCGGCGGTACAGGCATCTTTCACCTGCAATAATCCCGGATATAGAGCCTCTTCCTGAGGGAAGCGGAGCATTTCACCGAGGTGGAGGAGGGCGTTATCTGGCAGTGATTGGGCGTTTGCTTTTAATACCGGGCGCGTCCAGAGCGATGGCTGATAAAAGGCCGGAAGAGTGGGGATTTTTGTCGGGTGATTATCTAAGGGATCGAGCGCAAGCAGAGCGTTCACCGCGTCTGTTACTTCCGGCTGGTTATAACGCCGGGCGATTTCTTGCAGTAATGGCTGATGACCGTTTTCGGTAAGCATACGCAAGGCAGCGCGGGCGTTATCCTGGGCTTCACCGGCTTTGCCGAGCGCCGCAGGTAGCAGGCCGGTTATGGCATGTTCCGGGTATTTTAGCAGCCAGCTACGGGCGTCTTGTCGTAGGGTTTTGAGTTTGTTGAAGGCGCGGGCGACGGCAGGTGCCAGCTCACTCGCTGCGAAGTAATTCGTGATGGGCAAGGCTTCTTGTGGATAGCGTGCAAGTGAGTTTACTAACCCAGGTAACCCTTTGAGTCCAAAATGTAACATGGAGTATTCGGTATCGGTATGTGGAGATAGGGTAAGGGCATTCCATGCTTTTACTGCTTTCTCCAGCGGCAATGTTGTCAAAATCCCCAACTGCCAATAATGCCCGGTAGGTGAATGAAACACCTTAAATTCACTTAGTAAGGTTGAATAATCTTCATTTAGCCATGCCTCAACTACCGCTTCGGGAGCTTTAATATATGTACCAGCGATCCGTCGTTGAAAACCCATCCTTGCCAACAGGTTGGTAGTACTTTCTTCATGGCTAACCGTGATGTGTTTTGAATACCAGATATATTTCGCCAAAAGTTGATTACTGATTTCTTCTGTCAGATAACAGATTGGCTCAATGCCTAATGGCGCTAAATCCAGCACCGGAATCGGCGATTTTTTCTTTTTCGAAAGCCAGGGAGGGGAGACTACTACGGCTGGCAGTAGATCGGCGCTGGCATGGTTTGAGGGCTGTGTCAGTTGTTGCTGGCATGATTTCAGTACGGCAACTGCGGGTGTCGAGAGCCAGGGAATGACCTGTTCTGCCAGTGCTGGTTGTGAGATAAGCATTGTCATTAGCATAATGCGCCAACTGTTCTCTTCTTTTTGCCCAAGAAGTTCCGTCAGTGCCGCCATTGCTGCATGTGGGAACGCAGCAATGGCTTTCGTCATCCGATCGTGACAGCGTTTAGTTTGCCCGGCTACACGTATAAGCAGTGTCAATGCGAACGGATGATTGATATGACGCAACACATCGGCGCAGTAGTCACTTGCGGCATAGGGAGCAAATCGGGGCAGGGCTGCAACACCTTGCTCCTGTAATACGGTGGCTGACCATATCGCACCACAATAGTAATCATCAAAAATGGCATATGGTTCGTGATATTTTTCTAATGAGGCAAGAATGTGCTCATCAGTCGCCACTATTTTTAACCACTCAAGCGAGGGTAATTTTTTTTGCCCCAGTAGACGCTGGGCAATTTCATGTGCAATTTCTGGTTTTTCGGGTAATAACAAAGCAATTAATGGTTGCCGCCATTCTGGAATATGTGGAATTGCGGCAATAAGTTTTTGTGCACATTTTTGCCAGAGAGACTCTTCCGTCAGTGATAAATGTTTACGTAGGCGTAATTCAAATCTGGAATATTGCTCCAAGTAGCTAGGTGCAATGCCAGACGGCAGAATAATAATGACATTATTCGCATAATCCCATTCAATATCAATCTGTTGAAGGTGTATTATTACATCAGTAGCATATTCCAGACCGCCTTCCTGGACGATCTGATCCATAACATCCTCACGCACTTTATATCTTGTGCATTTCATTTCAAGTGCCGTGAGTACAGCCATTACTGGTGATGGTAACTGTGTTGTTTTCAGGCCGTCGATCTGACTGATCGCCTGGGCGACGGTGTTTTGCCATTCTAAAGAACAGGCGCTGAAGTCAAATGTGGCTGTTTTATTATCCCGTTGCGACACACTACAGGCTAAGCGACGTAATTGGGTCAATTTGTCTGCTTGCTGAACAGGAACTCCGGGAAAGCGGCGATGACTTAACGTGGTGTGTACAACTTCGGGCGGAAAAACGACAGCAATATCTTTCGCCAGCCACGGTAAAACAGCATCTGTATTTTTGTCAGGCGCACGGGTTTCTGCTACGAAAGAGGGTTGTTCCTGAATAATGGTGGATAAGTCCGCTACCTTGAGAGAGCCCGTTACCGTTTGGGAAGGTTGCAAAGAATTATCCTTCGCTTGCTCCACATACCCCTTCTTCACCTTCTCCGCAATCAGCTTAAGTTCCGCTTTTTCCGCTGCCGCAGCATCTGAAAAACTTTTTATCTGACTTTGCCCTTTGGTGCCAACTTTTCCCCAACTGATATGCAACTCGTTTCCCTGTTGCTCCACCGCCCAGAATTTATGTGATTTTTCGTCCTGATAGATAAAGTGTCTCATTCTGCATCCCTGTAATTTTATCCAGTTGAATGCAGATGCTACCAGTATTTATGCGGGTTAGAGAGAGACAAAATCGCAAGAAAACAACTTTAGGAATTTATAAAGAAAAGGCGCTGTCGATGCAGCGCCTTGAAGGGGGATTATTTCACCTGATGACCCGGTTTAGCACCAGCATCCGGGCTTAGCAGGAAGATATCTTTCCCGCCTGGACCGGCAGCCATCACCATGCCTTCGGAGATTCCAAAGCGCATTTTACGTGGTGCCAGGTTAGCCACCATAATGGTGTGACGACCAATCAGTGCCTGCGGATCCGGGTAGGCAGAACGAATACCGGAGAAGACATTGCGTTTTTCACCGCCGAGATCCAGTGTCAGGCGCAGCAGTTTGTCAGAACCTTCAACAAACTCTGCGTTTTCGATCAGCGCTACGCGCAGGTCAACTTTGGCGAAGTCGTCAAAGGTGATGGTTTCCTGAATCGGATCATCTGCCAGTGGGCCAGTAACTGGCGCGGCAGCTGCTTTCACTTCTTCTTTAGAGGCTTCCACCAGAGCTTCAACCTGTTTCATATCGATGCGGTTATACAGCGCCTTGAACGGATTCACTTTGTGGCCCAGCAGCGGTTGCTGGATACCATCCCAGGTCAGTTCCGTATTGAGGAAGGCTTCTGCACGCTCGGTCAGTTTCGGCAGTACCGGCTTCAGGTAAGTCATCAGCACGCGGAACAGGTTGATGCCCATTGAGCAAATCGCCTGCAGGTCAGCATCGCGACCTTCCTGTTTTGCGACTACCCACGGAGCCTGTTCATCGACATAGCGGTTAGCCAGATCAGCCAGCGCCATGATTTCGCGCACAGCTTTACCAAATTCACGGCTTTCCCACGCTTCACCAATCACTTCAGCGGCATCAGTGAAGGTTTTGTACAACTGCGGGTCAGCCAGTTCGTTTGCCAGCACGCCGTCAAAACGTTTGTTGATAAAGCCCGCGTTACGGGAGGCCAGGTTAACCACTTTGTTAACGATATCGGCATTCACGCGCTGAACGAAATCCTCCAGGTTGAGATCGATATCATCAATGCGCGAAGAGAGTTTCGCAGTGTAGTAGTAACGCAGGCTGTCAGCGTCAAAATGATTCAGCCAGGTGCTGGCTTTAATAAAGGTGCCGCGAGACTTGGACATCTTCGCGCCGTTCACCGTCACATAGCCATGAACAAACAGGTTGGTCGGCTTGCGGAAGTTGCTGCCTTCCAGCATGGCAGGCCAGAACAGGCTGTGGAAGTAAACGATATCTTTACCGATGAAGTGGTACAGCTCGGCGGTGGAGTCTTTCTTCCAGTATTCATCGAAGCTTACGCTGTCGCCGCGCTTGTCGCACAGATTCTTGAAAGAACCCATGTAGCCAATCGGTGCGTCCAGCCAGACGTAGAAATATTTGCCCGGCGCGTTCGGAATTTCAAAACCAAAGTATGGCGCGTCGCGGGAGATATCCCACTGTTGCAGGCTGGATTCAAACCACTCCTGCATTTTATTTGCCACCTGCTCCTGCAACGCACCGCTGCGGGTCCATGCCTGCAACATTTCGCTGAAAGAGGGCAGATCAAAGAAGAAGTGTTCAGAATCACGCATTACCGGCGTAGCGCCAGAAACCACCGATTTCGGCTCGATCAATTCAGTCGGGCTGTAGGTCGCGCCGCAGACTTCGCAGTTATCGCCGTATTGATCCGGGGATTTACATTTCGGGCAGGTGCCTTTCACAAAACGGTCCGGCAGGAACATGCCTTTTTCCGGATCGTACAGCTGAGAGATGGTGCGGTTTTTAATAAAACCGTTCTCTTTCAGGCGAGAGTAGATAAGTTCTGACAACTGGCGGTTCTCTTCGCTGTGCGTCGAGTGATAGTTGTCATAGCTGATGTTAAAGCCTGCGAAATCAGTCTGATGCTCCTGACTCATTTCGCCAATCATCTGCTCCGGTGTGATACCAAGCTGCTGAGCTTTCAGCATGATCGGTGTACCGTGGGCATCGTCGGCGCAGATGAAGTTGACCTCGTGGCCGCGCATTCGCTGGTAACGGACCCAGACATCAGCCTGGATGTGCTCCAGCATATGGCCGAGGTGGATTGAGCCGTTAGCGTACGGCAGTGCGCACGTCACCAGAATTTTCTTCGCGACTTGAGTCATAGTAGGCATTACTTCTTAATAGTGAAAAGGGGTTAGATAGTACCAAATGGGAAAATGTTAAGTAAGTACTTCTCTATATTCTTCAGGTAAACTATCAGCTGATGGTTTATCTATACAAAAAAGGAGTCGGGATGAACGAACAATCCCAGGCCAAATCACCAGAAGCCTTGCGCGCAATGGTCGCCGGGACACTGGCCAATTTTCAGCACCCAACCCTGAAGCATAACCTCACCACGCTGAAAGCGTTGCACCATGTCGCCTGGATGGACGACACGTTGCATGTGGAACTGGTTATGCCGTTTGTCTGGCATAGCGCGTTCGAAGAGTTAAAAGAGCAATGTAGCGCCGAACTGCTGCGCATCACCGGGGCGAAAGCTATCGACTGGAAACTGTCGCATAACATAGCCACTCTGAAACGCGTGAAGAATCAGCCGGGAATTAACGGTGTGAAGAACATTATCGCGGTGAGTTCCGGTAAAGGCGGCGTGGGTAAATCGTCCACGGCGGTAAACCTGGCACTGGCGCTGGCGGCAGAAGGGGCGAAAGTCGGCATTCTGGACGCCGATATCTACGGCCCATCAATCCCAACAATGTTGGGCGCAGAAAATCAGCGTCCAACTTCGCCGGACGGTACCCATATGGCACCGATTATGTCTCATGGCCTGGCAACCAATTCAATTGGTTATCTGGTCACTGACGACAATGCGATGGTGTGGCGTGGACCGATGGCGAGCAAGGCGTTAATGCAGATGTTGCAGGAAACCTTGTGGCCGGATCTCGACTATCTGGTGCTTGATATGCCGCCAGGCACCGGTGACATTCAATTGACGCTGGCGCAAAACATTCCAGTAACCGGTGCAGTCGTGGTCACCACCCCGCAGGACATCGCGCTGATCGATGCGAAAAAAGGCATTGTGATGTTCGAGAAAGTCGAGGTTCCGGTGCTCGGTATTGTCGAGAACATGAGTGTGCATATTTGCAGTAACTGTGGTCACCATGAACCGATTTTCGGTACCGGTGGTGCAGAGAAATTGGCTGAAAAATACCATACACAGCTGCTGGGGCAGATGCCGTTACACATCTCCTTACGTGAGGATCTCGATAAAGGTACGCCAACGGTTATCAGCCGTCCGGAGAGCGAATTTACCGCTATCTACCGCCAGCTGGCTGACCGCGTTGCAGCTCAGCTCTACTGGCAGGGTGAAGTCATTCCAGGCGAGATTTCCTTCCGCGCGGTCTAACGCCTATTAACCATTCTGGTTATTCTTCATACACCGCAGAGATGTTACATTGATGCGGTGTATTAGTTTTTGCCGCATTAATGAACACTTATTTAATACTGCGAATATTCTGCGGACCTTCGTCCGAAACTCTACAAAGTCGATTGATCATACAGGCAATGCTTCATTATCATCCTTCGTGGCTGTGTAGTGGATGTACAGCTATAGTTTGTTATGCACTCATTCTATCCAGGCATAACCTTTACTACAGGGATAACGTTCAATGAATAAGTATTGGCTGTCAGGAATTATTTTTCTTGCCTATGGATTGGCTTCTCCCGCATTCTCTTCAGAGACTGCCACATTAGCGATTAATGGCAGGATCAGTCCCCCAACATGCAGTATGGCTATGGTTAATGGTCAACCTCAACAGCATTGTGGTCAGTTAACGTATAATGTTGACACCCGTCATCTGTTTTCTTCGCCCGTCAAAGGTGTAACGACAGAAGTGGTTGTTGCAGGTAGCGATAGCAAACGTCGAATCGTGTTAAATCGCTACGATTAATTTGGCAACCTGATTTTAATTGCATTTAGAAAGCCGAAATCATTTATATAAATGATTTCGGCTTTTTTATTGATATCAACAATACCATTTACATAAATCTACATTAATTGATAGATGCGATAAATAGTTAATACTCTTAAATATTTGTTGTATTTATATTGCAATGGTTAATTTGTTTTAAATCAATAAAACAATGTGTTTACATTGCGGCAACTTTTTTGATGTGAGAAATTTGTTTCCAAGAGATACAGACTCTTAACAACCAAAAATAAATTTTATTAAGGAACATATTATGAAACGTTCAATTATTGCTGCCGCTGTCTTTTCTTCTTTTTTTATGAGCGCTGGAGTATTTGCTGCAGACGTTGATACCGGAACATTAACTATTAAGGGGAATATTGCAGAATCTCCGTGTAAATTCGAAGCGGGTGGTGATTCAGTAAGTATTAATATGCCGACTGTACCAACCAGTGTCTTTGAAGGTAAAGCTAAATATTCTACCTATGATGATGCAGTCGGTGTAACCAGCAGCATGTTAAAAATTAGCTGCCCGAAAGAAGTTGCTGGTGTAAAACTCTCGTTGATTACCAACGATAAAATAACCGGTAACGATAAGGCGATAGCCAGTAGCAACGATACCGTGGGTTACTATCTCTATTTAGGTGATAACAGCGATGTCCTGGATGTTTCTGCACCTTTTAACATTGAGAGTTATAAAACAGCGGAAGGTCAATATGCTATTCCGTTTAAAGCAAAATACCTGAAACTGACAGATAACTCAGTGCAATCAGGTGATGTGTTATCTTCTCTGGTTATGCGTGTGGCGCAGGATTAATAAATAAAATTGTAAGTTTCTCCAGGTAATAAACATGGCCGCTATCCCATGGCGGCCTTTTAATTTAAGAGGCATTAAAATGAAAGGATTATTATCTTTACTCATTTTTTCTATGGTCCTTCCTGCACATGCCGGAATTGTTATCTACGGGACGCGCATTATTTACCCGGCAGAAAATAAAGAAGTGATGGTGCAGTTGATGAACCAGGGAAACCGTTCTTCGCTGCTGCAGGCGTGGATTGATGATGGCGATACGTCATTACCACCAGAAAAAATTCAGGTTCCTTTCATGTTAACGCCACCAGTGGCAAAAATAGGGGCAAATTCCGGGCAGCAAGTAAAAATCAAAATTATGCCGAATAAACTGCCCACTAATAAAGAAAGCATTTTTTATCTGAATGTTCTGGATATTCCACCAAATAGTCCAGAGCAAGAAGGTAAGAATGCACTGAAGTTTGCGATGCAAAACAGAATTAAGTTGTTTTACCGGCCAGCGGGTATTGCTCCGGTAAATAAAGCGACATTTAAAAAATTGCTGGTAAATCGCAGTGGCAATGGTTTGGTGATAAAAAATGACTCAGCTAATTGGGTGACGATTTCGGATGTCAAAGCTAATAATGTCAAAGTCAATTATGAAACTATTATGATTGCCCCCTTAGAAAGTCAGAGTGTTAATGTCAAAAGTAATAATGCAAATAACTGGTATCTGACCATTATCGATGACCATGGCAACTATATTAGTGACAAAATTTAATTGCAGGAGCTGCCTATGTTGAGAATGACCCCACTTGCATCAGCAATCGTAGCGTTATTGCTCGGCATTGAAGCTTATGCAGCTGAAGAAACCTTTGATACCCATTTTATGATAGGTGGAATGAAAGACCAGCAGGTTGCAAATATTCGTCTTGATGATAATCAACCCTTACCGGGGCAGTATGACATCGATATTTATGTCAATAAGCAATGGCGCGGGAAATATGAGATTATTGTTAAAGACAACCCGCAAGAAACATGTTTATCAAGAGAAGTTATCAAGCGGTTAGGCATTAATAGCGATAACTTCGCCAGCGGTAAGCAATGTTTAACATTTGAGCAACTTGTTCAGGGTGGGAGCTATACCTGGGATATCGGGGTTTTTCGTCTCGATTTCAGTGTCCCGCAGGCCTGGGTGGAAGAACTGGAAAGTGGCTATGTTCCACCGGAAAACTGGGAGCGGGGTATTAATGCGTTTTATACCTCTTATTATCTGAGTCAGTATTACAGCGACTATAAAGCGTCGGGTAATAACAAGAGTACATATGTACGTTTTAACAGCGGGTTAAATTTACTGGGGTGGCAACTGCATTCTGATGCCAGTTTCAGTAAAACAAATAACAATCCAGGGGTGTGGAAAAGCAATACCCTGTATCTGGAACGTGGATTTGCCCAACTTCTCGGCACGCTTCGCGTGGGTGATATGTACACATCAAGCGATATTTTTGATTCTGTTCGCTTCAGAGGTGTGCGGTTGTTTCGTGATATGCAGATGTTGCCTAACTCGAAACAAAATTTTACGCCACGGGTGCAGGGGATTGCTCAGAGTAACGCGCTGGTAACTATTGAACAGAATGGTTTTGTCGTTTATCAGAAAGAGGTTCCTCCTGGCCCGTTCGCGATTACAGATTTGCAGTTGGCCGGTGGTGGAGCAGATCTTGATGTCAGCGTGAAAGAGGCGGACGGTTCGGTAACCACCTATCTGGTGCCTTATGCAGCGGTGCCAAATATGCTGCAACCCGGCGTGTCGAAATATGATTTTGCGGCGGGTCGTAGCCATATTGAAGGGGCGAGCAAACAAAGTGAATTTGTCCAGGTGGGTTATCAGTATGGTTTTAATAATTTATTGACGCTGTATGGCGGCTCGATGGTCGCGAATAATTATTACGCGTTTACTTTGGGGACTGGCTGGAATACACGCATTGGTGCCATTTCCGTCGATGCCACTAAGTCGCATAGTAAACAAGACAACGGCGATGTGTTTGACGGGCAAAGTTATCAAATTGCCTACAACAAATTTGTGAGCCAAACGTCGACGCGTTTTGGTCTTGCGGCCTGGCGTTATTCATCGCGTGATTACCGGACATTTAATGATCACGTTTGGGCAAACAATAAAGATAATTATCGCCGTGATGAAAACGATGTCTATGACATTGCCGATTATTACCAGAACGATTTTGGCCGTAAAAATAGCTTTTCTGCCAATATGAGCCAGTCATTGCCAGAAGGCTGGGGTTCTGTGTCCTTAAGTACGTTATGGCGAGATTACTGGGGACGTAGCGGCAGCAGTAAGGATTATCAGTTGAGTTATTCCAACAACCTGCGACGGATAAGCTATACCCTCGCGGCAAGCCAGGCTTATGACGAGAATCATCATGAAGAGAAACGATTTAATATTTTTATATCGATTCCCTTTGATTGGGGTGATGACGTTACGACGCCTCGTCGGCAAATATATATGTCTAACTCAACGACGTTTGATGATCAGGGGTTTGCCTCAAATAATACGGGATTATCAGGAACCGTTGGAAGCCGGGATCAGTTTAACTATGGGGTCAACCTGAGTTATCAGCATCAGGGAAATGAAACGACAGCTGGGGCGAATTTGACCTGGAACGCGCCGGTTGCGACAGTGAATGGCAGTTATAGTCAGTCGAGTACTTATCGACAGGCTGGAGCCAGTGTTTCTGGGGGCATTGTCGCCTGGTCGGGTGGCGTTAATCTGGTGAACCGTCTTTCCGAAACGTTTGCTGTGATGAATGCCCCAGGAATTAAAGATGCTTATGTCAATGGGCAAAAATATCGCACAACAAACCGTAATGGAGTGGTGGTATACGACGGAATGACACCTTATCGGGAAAATCACCTGATGCTGGATGTGTCGCAAAGCGATAGCGAAGCAGAATTACGTGGCAACCGGAAAATTGCCGCCCCTTATCGCGGCGCGGTTGTACTGGTTAATTTTGATACCGATCAGCGCAAGCCCTGGTTTATAAAAGCGTTAAGAGCGGATGGGCAACCATTAATGTTTGGTTATGAAGTCAATGATATCCATGGTCATAATATTGGCGTTGTCGGTCAGGGAAGCCAGTTATTTATTCGCACCAATGAAGTACCGCCATCGGTTAATGTAGCAATTGATAAGCAACAAGGACTTTCATGCACAATCACCTTCGGTAAAGAGATTGATGAAAGTAGAAATTATATTTGCCAGTAATAGTCAGGTGGTTCTATGGAAATTCGCATAATGCTATTTATATTAATGATGATGGTTATGCCTGTGAGCTATGCGGCATGTTATAGTGAGTTATCTGTTCAGCACAACTTGGTTGTTCAGGGGGATTTTGCACTTACTCAAACACAAATGGCGACATATGAGCATAATTTTAATGATTCGTCATGCGTGAGTACAAATACTATCACCCCTATGAGCCCGTCGGATATTATTTTTGGACTTTATAACGATACCATTAAATTAAATTTACATTTTGAATGGACCAATAAAAATAACATCACGTTGTCAAATAATCAGACCAGTTTCACCAATGGTTATTCGGTAACGGTGACACCTGCGGCCAGTAATGCAAAAGTGAATGTTTCTGCGGGGGGCGGCGGTTCAGTGATGATTAATGGTGTTGCGACATTATCCAGTGCTTCATCATCGACACGCGGGAGTGCCGCAGTACAATTTCTACTGTGTTTATTAGGTGGCAAGTCATGGGATGCATGTGTAAATAGCTATAGAAATGCATTGGCACAAAATGCAGGTGTCTATTCCTTTAATCTGACCTTGTCATACAACCCGATAACCACAACCTGCAAACCGGACGATTTATTAATTACTTTAGAGGGTATTCCCGTTTCACAATTACCAGCCACAGGTAACAAAGCAACAATAAATAGTAAAAAAGGGGATGTTATTCTGCGTTGTAAAAATTTATTAGGTCAACAAAATCAAACATCACGAAAAATGCAGGTGTATTTATCAAGTTCTGACTTGTTAACCAACAGCAACACAATACTGAAAGGTGCGGAAGATAATGGCGTAGGATTTATTCTTGAAAGTAATGGTTCGCCAGTCACACTTTTAAATATCACTAACAGCAGTAAAGGATACACAAATTTAAAAGAAATTGCGGCAAAGTCAAAACTTACAGATACAACGGTTTCAATTCCGATAACTGCCAGTTACTACGTCTACGATACAAACAAAGTTAAATCTGGCGCACTGGAGGCAACCGCATTAATCAACGTGAAATACGACTAATAACAAGCAAGACGAGCAAGTGGCTAATAATAAAAAATAACAAGGTGTCTGCATTTCCCCCTCATGATGAGGGGGCTTTTTTTAGCGATGATAAAAAATCTCACCGTCGTAGGCTTTAATGATTTTACCGTCGGTGTCGCTGATCAATACGTACGCGCCACCCATATAGGTCCAGTGCGTCCCGGCATCCGGCGCGGGCAGGTTACGTAACTGCCACTGCTTAATGTTGTACTCATCGGTTCGGTACATCTCTGGGACGGTATCACCTGGTTTGAAATGCTTAAAGTCAGCAATGAAACTACTTAACTCATACTTAGAAATTCCCGAGGTATTGGTCGAACCCGCGGTGGCTGGTGCGGCCCAGGCGGCACTGGTAACCAGCAAAAGCGCACCCAGCAACATCTTATTTTTAATGGTCATAAACTCTCCACTTTGGGGATCTGTAATATCAGTCGCATATCTTTCCTGCCATACAATATAACTGACAAGCGATATTTTGTTAGTGATCCCATGATTTCGTAAAAAGTGTAAATGAAAGGATGCCCTAAAAGCATCCTTAGCGAGCAGAGAGTCAGCGGAAATAGCTGATTTAAGAATCATCCTGGGCTGAAGATAACATGCAAGCCTAAAGGATTGAGTTATCACATTATGCCCATGAAGCCATGTACGCCCATATACACACCGACTAAGCCAATCAACAGACTGGAAAAATAGGGGGCGCGTTTAGCGAGAGTGTTAAATCCGCTCCAGCGTTTTGCGACCTGCTGAACGCTGATTGCTGCGCCAACGCCTACGGTGACAAGCGTTAACGCCAGGCCAATGCTGAAACTGACGACCAGTGTTGCGCCCAGTGTCAGGGCTTTCAACTGAATGCATATCAACAGCACGGTAATTGCTGCCGGGCAGGGGATAAGGCCACCGGTTAAGCCAAATAGCAAAATTTGCCAGTTGGTGACCTCTCTACCATCAAAGCGTCGTTTAATGTCATTGGCATGGGCTCGTGCATGGGCATCCTGATACTCGCCATGTTCGTGATGGTGATGATGTCCATGGTCGTGGTGATCTTCGTGATCGTGGTGATGATGCGCATGATCATGCTCGTGCATATTCTCCAGCCAGTTGCTTTCGCCGCGCCAGGTACGCCAGAACATCCAGAACGCGGTGCCAATAATGATCACTGCGGAAATCAACTGGAGCCACGGTTCTGCTGATTGAGCAGTAAAGCGCTTGCTGATCACCATCCCGCCAAAGGCAATCAACCAGACCACTGCGGTATGCGAAATGGTTGCTGCCAGTCCGAGCATCACCGCCTGTTTAATGGTGCCTTTGATGGCGATGATAAACGCCGCCATCATCGTTTTTGAGTGCCCTGGTTCCAGGCCATGAAGCGCACCAAGTAAGATGGCGCTGGGGATGAAGAACCAGGCGTTTCCTTGCTGAAGAAGAGTTGTAAATTCGGTCATGATAATAATTCTTAGTATTAATTCGGCAATCTGATTCTACTCCCCCCCAGTACCTGATACTACCCCCCAGTAGATTAATAGTGCTATGATTTTTCATATTCTTGTTAACCAGGTGTTGCCATGTCTCATACAATCCGTGATAAACAGAAACTGAAAGCGCGTGCCAGTAAGATTCAGGGCCAGGTCGTGGCGCTCAAGAAAATGCTCGACGAGCCGCACGAATGCGCTGCAGTTTTACAACAGATTGCTGCTATCCGTGGCGCGGTAAACGGTCTGATGCGGGAAGTGATTAAAGGTCATCTGACGGAACACATCGTTCACCAGGAGGATGAGCTAAAACGTGAAGAAGATCTGGATGTCGTTCTGAAGGTGCTGGATTCATATATCAAATAATTTATTAACGCTATTGTAAAACTGCCGTTTTTCCTCGTTTACAACGGGTGCGCTGGACATTACCATCCTCCTCTGCGATTTATCATCGCAACCAAACGACTCGGGGTGCCCTTCTGCGTGAAGGCTGAGAAATACCCGTATCACCTGATCTGGATAATGCCAGCGTAGTCTTGGCGATTATCCAAGATATAAATCAAAGACTTGCACGGTTTTTTCTCTTCATTTTGTTATGTTGTCACTCAGAGAGACAAACAAAATGGCACACACACCGATCAATCACACCATCATCCGTAACGGGATCTACTACGTCAGCTTTCGCCTGTCGGGTCATAAATATTTCCGTCGGTCGTTAGAGACAGATAGCCACAGCCACGCGCAACTCTTGATGTCATTTGCATCTCCAGCCATTCCATTAGTCAAACGTGGAACCATTCACCCGGATCAGTTTGGTCAACGTCTTTCTGATTTCAGCAACCGCTTAAAGCAACAGAATGAACACTGGCTGGTTCAACAATTTCTCAGTGATGAACGGCGCAATCTTCAGCCGATAGTTGTTCAGGAATACCGGGAGACTGTTACACCTTCAGAAGATGAGGAAGAACAAACTGAAGCACAGTCAAAGGATGTGTTAACACTGGCTGGCGCTTGGAATATGTACAAAAAGGAGAAAGCCCAAAACTGGACGAAGGCAATTTCACAGGCCAATGAGCGCTTTATGGAAGTCATGTTCATTGTCCTCGGTGCATCAACAGACGTAACGACGATAACCAAGCAGGACATCAAGCAGGTGATGGAAGTTGTTGAAAACTTACCAAAGCGTGTTGTACAGCCTTATCGGTCGATGACGGTTCAGCAACTGATCGAGTGTGATGATGTGCCACCTGAAGATTTGGTTGGCGCTGAGTCTATCCACAAGCATTTGAAGATTTACAAATCGCTCTTCAAAACCTTCCTGACTGATAATAAAGATATTCTGGAGAAGTCTCCGACAGATGGAGTAGTCGCCGCACCGTCAAAAGCGAGGTTTGGTGCATACAGTGCGGCAGAAATGAGAAAGTTTGTGGGGTGGGCGCTCAAGCAGCCTGATGGCTGGCAGAAATGGATCACCTTGTTGTTGGCGTATACGGGAGCCAGAAGAGGGGAGATCGCCAAGCTGGAGAAATCACAGATCAAATTTGATGAAGATAGCCAGCGGCACTATCTCCTGATAGCGGAAGGAGGGCAGGGGAAAACCGAGAATGCTACAAGGCAGGTGGCTATCCATCCCAAACTGATCGAGTGGGGTTTTCTTGATTTTGTAAACCGCCAATGGAAAGAGAAAATCTTCTCGCCTGTGTCAGGTAAGAACATGCCAAAAATCGGCAAAGTCTTGGCTGATGTCCGTGATCAGCTTGGTATTCCGTACCTTGATGATTATGGGCAGCGGCGATTAGTGCATAGTTTCCGGCATACCATGATTTCAACCTGTTTAGCTGGTTGGGTTGGGAACTTAGCGCACTTGCAACAGGTGGTTGGGCACGAGAAAAGCGGGTCAGGGATCACTCGGCGCTATCTTCATACGTTCCCGCTTTCCACTGTTTGTTATGTGATTGATGGCTTGGGTTGGTTGTAGAAGCAGAGTGATGGTTAAGTGTGAAGTGTATCAAAAAATCAGTAAGATTCGTCTTGAAAGTACATTTTGGATAACCATATAAAGCTTAAGTTAATTCCAACCAGATGAGGATGAGTAATGGCAAGATGTACAGATCAGCACCGCTATTGGGATTTTTTCGAACACTTACCCGACGACCAAGGTGGTATTGGCAGACATAAATGTTGCGGTTGTGCTTACGAAAAAGGTTATCAAGCAGGATTAATACGATCCGAAATTTTGAACATTGATCTTGATTCCTTACATGAAAGCCAAGCAGGCACTGTCCGTCATAAGAGTCCACATGCAGCCTATGCTCAAGGATATTTAGATGGTATTACAGCATCTTATCGGTAATAGCCGCCTAAAAGACAGGAGATACGCTATTTATGTCTGGAATGTTAGCAAGCACAGCGGCCGCTGTAGGAATAATTGATAAAGCTGTAGGAATTGCAAAGAAACTTGCTGATGATGGCGGTGAACTCGATAAGGCGACGCTTAAACTTGAGCTTGCAAACCTCATGACAGAGCTTGCCAGTGTTAAAATGGAAGTTATCACCACCCAGGCGCTACTTTTTGAAGCGGAACAGAAGAACAAGCAACTTGAAAACCAATTGAAAGATAAGGAATCATTTGTTTTCAATGCCCCTCTTTATTGGAAAAATGGTGACCAAGTTCCGTTTTGCCCAAAATGTTATGAGGGTGAAGATAAGAAAGTTCATTTACGCTTAATTGTTCACAATGGTACACCGCAACTAGGACTTCCTCCTGAAAACAAATGGGCGTGTATGCATTGTCGTTTTTCGCACTCGAACATTTAGTAAATCAATCATTTTTCGTTTTCAGAAGAGTTAAACGTCTTAGAATAGGGGCAGGATTGAGAGCGAGTCATCAGGGTAAACAGGTAAACGCTGTTTTCGTAAGTGCAAAGCCTCTTCCCGCCCTGCAACTCCTGTTCGTCGGGGTTGCTCATGGTGATTTTGCTTGCCGCAGCATTAAAAGCCAGCAACATACCGCAAATCAACAGAATACCTCTCATATCTCCCCCTTGAATGAACTGCCCTCTTCAATGCTAAATGTAAGCGTGCAGTGAGAACCGTATTGACGAAGTGAAGCTGGTCAGGCAGGCAGAG
>ERZ791605.192-NODE-192-length-50056-cov-3.262935_pt1 | contig 50056 bp, 41 predicted proteins | sample MGYA00509965_ERZ791605 | MGnify/ENA primary metagenome ERZ791605 (study PRJEB30046, sample SAMN00791923) | human gut metagenome | study: EMG produced TPA metagenomics assembly of the A metagenome-wide association study of gut microbiota in type 2... | reverse complement strand
AATATTTTATTTGTCGGGAGAATTGCACCGAATAAATGTCAAGAAAAACTTATTTCTGATTTTTATTTTTATAAAAAAATATATAACCCTAATAGTAGATTGATTTTGGTTGGAAATCCAGATGGTATAGAAAATTACTATTTAAGACTAAAAAGATATGTCAGTAAATTGAAATTACAAGATGTTATTTTTACAGGTCATCTTAAATTTGCAGAAATTCTAAGCTATTATAAAAAAGCTTCTTTATTTGTTTGTGAAAGTGCTCACGAAGGGTTTTGTGTTCCTTTGGTCGAGGCAATGTATTTTAATGTTCCAATAATAGCGAGGGATTGTGGCGCTATAAAAGAAACGTTAGGAGATGGTGGGATAATATTAAAAAATTATAGTCCAATTGAAACTGCATCAGTAATGAATAAATTGATGAATGATGAAAAAGTGCAAAATTTAATGAAAGAAAATCAAAATAAGAGGATAGAAAAATTCAAGACTAAGTATATTATGGAACAGTATTTGGAGGCATTGGGATGTAATGGGAACTAAAGCAAATATAGGAATTATAAAAAATTATATTTACAATTTATCTTATCAAATATTGGCGATAATTGTTCCGCTAATAACAACTCCTTATGTTTCAAGAATTTTGCATGCTGATGGAATTGGGATATATAGTTATACAGGAACAATAACAACTTTTTTCTCTTTGTTTGCGGCATTAGGAGTAAATTCTTATGGACAAAGAGAAATAGCTTATTTTCAAAATGAAAAGAAAAAGCGTAGTATTGTATTTTGGGAACTTTTTTTGTGTAGAGTAGTAACGACACTTGTTGTATGCATTATATATTTTTTGTTTGCAGTTTTTAGTGGTAAATATCGTAATTACTATTTTATACAGATTTTTACTTTACTTTCTGTTATGGTTGACATTTCATGGTTCTTTCAAGGAATAGAAAATTTTAAAGTTGTTGCAATCAGAAATGTTTTAATTAGAATAGTAACAGTTTTTCTTGTTTTTATTTTCGTAAAGAATGAAAATGATTTGGATAAATATATGTGGATTAATTCGCTTTCAACTTTTTTTAGTTGTTTATTTATGATTATAAGCTTAAAAGGTGAGGTTTATAAGATTTCTATTAGTGTATTAAAACCTTTACGACATATGAGGGGGATTTTAGAGTTCTTTTTACCTGTTTTGGCAGTGCAGTTATATTCACAGGTTGATAAAGTAATGTTGGGAATGATTACGGATAATACAACACAAAATGGCTATTATGAGCAGGCACGCAAAATAACAGAATTGGTAGTAAAAGTAGTAGTCTCTTTAAATACGGTTTTATTTTCCAGAGTGGCATTTCTAGTTGTTCAAAAAAATGATCAAAAGATAAAAAATATCTTGAAAAAATCTTTTAATATTATAATAATGATGTTAGCTCCTATGATGGTTGGGTTATATTGTATATCTGATAATTTTGTATTATGGTTCTTTGGATTAGAATATAAAGAGGTTGCTATTCTCATTAAATTGTCTTGTCCATTAATTTTATTTATGTGTATTGGGAATTTTGTAGGTGTGCAATTTTTAAATCCAACAAGACAGCAAAACAAGGCTACTATTATTTATTTTATATCTGCATTAATTAATATTGTTTTAAATATGGTTTTAATACCGTGTTTTTTTTCTGTTGGAGCCATGGTTGCGTCAAATATTGCTGAGTGTATTTCATGCATTTTACAAGTGTATATATTGAAAAAAAGTAAGTATAATTTTCAGATGTCAAAAGGAATTTTTCAATATATTTTTGCATCATTTATTATGGGAATAGTAATATTGTTTTTAAATACAATGAATTTTAACAGTTATATAGTAAAAACAATTGTTGAGATAGTTGTTGGCGTTTGTATTTATATGTTTGTTTTATTTTGTATTAAAGAAAGAAATATAACTTATTATATAGATAAAAGAAGAAATAAGTGATTATTCAAACATATCTTAATAGTAATCAAATAAGAAGGAAGATAGAGATGAAAAAAACAAAATTGTTGCATATATTATTAGGTGTCTTGATAATAATTGTAATTGGAGTGGTATCAAGAGAAATAAGCCCGGGACAGATTAAAATGCAAGAAGAGAAAAGGGAACAAGATGATATTCAAACATTGGAACAAATCAAACAAAATGTAATTTATGCAGTAAGTGATGATGAAGTTGCTGAGTATATAAAAAATATGTTATGGAAAAGAAAAAAAATATATAGTTATATGGGGGGAGCAGGGAAAACAATTTTTGTTAGTGATACCAATTGGTATCCGATTATTAATAGTAAAATACATGAAATAACGGATCAAGAATTTGAATTTTTTTCGTTAGAAGCGAGAAAAAGTCGCGCATATATATATATGTTTTTAACAGATGAATGCGATGTAAATATAATGATTACTAAAAATGATTATTCTGATAATAAGCAACCGTTAAATTGTAGATTTATAGAAGATGTTTTTTACCGGTAATGAAAAAAGTAGAGGTTTATATAGCGCTTACCGCTAATCTCAATAAAAGAGAATGCTGGAGAGATTAAGAATGTCTTAGCAAAGCTTAGAGAAACATGTAGAGAGCAGTACTTATAAAGTGTATGCCATATGCAAAAAATACAAATTTAACACATTTTAGGAGAAATATACCAATTATGAAATGCATTATACTTGCCGGCGGCACAGGTGACAGCCTTTGGCCTTTATCGAGAAAGAATTATCCAAAGCAGTTTATGAATATTCATGAAGGGCGGTCTCTGTTGCAGGAGACCGTTGTTCGTAATATGGCATTTTGTGATGAATTCATTATAACAACTAACGAGAATTATGCGGAGATTATCAACAGTCAGATGGAGGTATTTCAGGGACTGAGATACCGTATCATATATGAAGGGCTGCCAAAGGGTACATTGTCGGCGGTTTCATTTGCAAGTATGCTTTTGAATCCATCGGAGCTTGTATTAGTGACGGTGTCGGATCTTGTTGTTGACGGGAATTATAAGGATACAATATTAGAAGCAAAGGAACTCGCAAAGCAGGGGAACATTGCAAATGTAAGGTCGATGGAGAATGACCAACATATTGGTCTTTTTATCTGTAGTATCGGTGAGTATACCAATGCATTGAAAAAACATTTTCCGGATGTATATAAGACTTGTCGTGCTGCAAAGAGAAAGGTTAGAACCATTAACAGAGTGGCACATATTCCGGTAGCGTGCATGGAATCACTTGAAAGAATTAGTCTGCAGAGAAGTTTGTTCACAGTAATGCAGAATGTTCAGGGGATAATTGCTAGATTTGGTTGCAAAGATGTGGATAATGTGCTGGATGTCAGTAATCTTGATGAATCAATATATAAGGATAATCTGGTGGAATGTAACTGCAGGAATGTAAATCTATATAATACTGCGACAAGACATCTGGTGGTTGCGAATGGATTGGAGGATGTTGCAGTAGTCAATACAGAAGATGCTACATATATATCGGCTAGAGATAAAGTGTCTGAAATCAAGGAGATTATTGCAAATGTTCATGATGAGCATGGGATGTTCTTTGATGACAGCAGGATTTCTTATCGTCCATGGGGAACACATGAGATGCTTGCGTTGACAGATACTTATAAGGTGAAGCGCATCACAATCTATCCGGGTATGGGACAGGAATTTCATAAGCATGAGCATAGAAGTGAACAGTGGTCAATCGTGGAAGGTGTTGCAACAGTGATGGTTGATGACGAAGTTCGCAATTATGATCGTTTTGATACAGTTTATATTCCAATGGGTGCGTCGCATCGTGCGGTGAATAATACGAATGAGCCTGTTGTGATTATTGAAACTGGAATCGGAGATATCTTATCTAAGAATGATATTCATCATGTAGAGTTAAAGCGTGTACATGCAGATGGTGTAACATCAGTCTATGTACCGGATCTGATTCGGCTAGAGCCGGCGTTTAAGGACAATCTGTGGGGAGGTACAAAGCTTCGTACTGTATTTGGCAAAAAGTGTGATTACGATGTGATTGGAGAAAGCTGGGAATTGTCAGCGCATCCGGATGGGCAGTCAGTTATCGCAGATGGTATCTACAAGGGTATGCCATTCGGTGAGTTCTTAAGTGTTGTTGGTAAGGATGTATGCGGCTGGAAGTGTGAGTCACTTGATCGTTTTCCAATTTTGATCAAGTTTATTGATGCAAGACAGGCGTTATCTATTCAGATTCACCCGGATGATGAGTATGCACTTGAGATGGAAGGCGAATATGGTAAAAATGAGATGTGGTATGTTTTGGACTGTGATCCGGGTTCTTATCTTTACTGTGGGCTTAGTCATGAGTGCAGTAAGGAAGAGCTTAGACAGCGCATTGCCGATAATACGATTACAGAGGTGTTGAATAAAATTGAAGCAAAACCAGGTGACTGTGTATTTGTTAAGGCCGGGACAATCCATGCAATCGGAGCGGGAATTCTAATATGCGAAATCCAGCAGAATTCGAACAGCACTTATCGAATGTATGACTATGACAGAAGAGACAAGTTTGGCAACACTAGAGAACTGCATGTGGATAAGGCGATGGATGTTGTTAATACGGAAGCGTATGATGTGAATAGTGCGATTGATGGAGATGATAGTACTTCGAAGATAGATGCTTGCGCTGATGCAAAGGATTCGTGTACCTCCGTATTAGTCAATACCGCAGCAACTGAAGAACTTCTCGTGCGCTGTAAGTATTTCCAATGCGAGAAGTATTCAGTGACAGAATCTGTTGAACTCCCGGTTGATACAGCTTCTTTTATCTCTGTTATTGTGCTATCGGGGCAAGGTGTAATTACTGTGAATAATAACAGACAGGAATTCAAGGCTGGTGACAGCTTCTTCGTGACCGCAGGGCATAAGAATGTCAGGATTAGCGGGAATTGCGATGTGATTGTGACGAGAGTGTAAAAAGTGTATTTGAGGATGAAAGAAACTTGCTAAGAGCTGATAGGGATGATAGGATATCTATATCAGTTTTAGGTATTGAAAAATATAATAATAGACAAATATTGGAAGGAGTGTATTAGCTATATATTGATATAGTATACAAAGATTTAGATGAGTAATGTAGTTTTTACACCATATAGAGTATGTCCATTAGGGGCTCATGTTGATCATCAACATGGGTATGTAACTGGATTTGCGATTGATAAAGGTGTCAAGTTAGAATTTGATGTAACAAATAATGGTGAGATTGAATTAAGAAGTAAGAATTATGATGGAATTACACAGTTTAATCTTCATGATGAGTTGGAAAGAGAGATGACTTGGGGGGATTTTGCAAAGGGGGCAGTTTTAACACTATCAAGGAAGTATACACTGACTAAAGGAATTAAAGGTGTTGTTGAAGGGATGCTCCCTGTAGGAGGTTTATCTTCTTCTGCCGCAGTAATTATTACATATTTGAATGCATTGTGCATTGCAAATGGCATTCAAATGACACGTATTGAATTGATCAACATGGCAATATGGGAAGAACGTAATTTTATTGGTGTCAATGTTGGTAAATTGGATCAGAGTTGTGAGGTGTATTGCAAAAAAGATAGTTTATTGTTCTTAGATACACAAGACGATTCGAGTGAGATTATCCCAATGAATAAGAAGATGCCTCCATTTGAGATTATGATTATGTTCTCAGGATTGGAAAGAAGTCTTGCAGGTTCAGCTTATAATATGCGTGTAGATGAATGTAAGTCGGCAGCATATTGTTTGATGGCACACAGTGGTATGGAATATGGAAAATATGCAGATACATTTCTTCGTGACCTTCCAATTGGCATCTATAAGGAATATAAGGAAAAGTTACCAGAGAACTGGGATAAAAGAGCAAAACATTTTTATTCCGAGATGCAGCGGGTAAAAGATGGTGTGAAAGCATGGAGAATAGGAAATCTTGAGAAATTTGGGCAATTGATCTTTGAATCAGGAAGAAGCTCCATTGAGAACTACGAGACTGGCTCTAAAGAACTTGCGGCACTTCAGGAGATTATGGAATCTACGGATGGGATATATGGTGGAAGATTTTCAGGAGCAGGCTTTAATGGTTCAAGTATGGCACTGATTAATCCGGAAAAGAAAGAAGAGATTAAGAAACACATAACAGAAGAATATTTGAAGAGATTTCCACATTTAAAGGGAAAGTTTTCAATTTATTTCTGTAATACAGCAGATGGGGTGAATATGCAATGAAATGTGTAATATTAGCAGCAGGTTATGCGACAAGATTATATCCGTTAACAGAGAATTTTCCAAAGCCCTTATTGGATATTAAAGGGAAAGGTATTTTGGAATGGTTAATTGGTGATATTGAACAGATTGAAGAAATGGATGAGGTTATAGTTGTATCCAACCATAAGTTTATTGAACATTTTACGAAGTGGGTGGGGAAATTAAAGACAAGATTAAAAATCACTGTATTAGATGATGGTTCAATCTGTAATGAGGATCGTTTGGGGGCAGTCAAGGATATCGCATATGCAATTGAGAATGCAAATATTCAGGACGATATGATGGTTTTGGCAGGAGACAATCTTCTTGATTTTTCTATGGAGGGATTTTATGAGTTCTATAATCAGAAGAAGAGTACATGTATTATGAGATATTTTGAGGAATCTGTTGAAAAGTTGCGTAGAACAGGTGTTGCACTCATTGATGAGAATGACAAGGTATTAGAGATGGCTGAGAAGCCACAGGAGCCAAAGAGCAATTGGGCAGTTCCTCCATTTTATATTTATAAGAAAGAAGATCTTGCTAAGATTCTTGATGGCGTTAATTCGGATGCTTGTGATACAGATGCACCAGGGAGTTTTATTTCTTGGTTCTGTACGCAGAGGAATGTATATGCTTATCCAATGCCGGGTAAGAGATATGATATTGGGAATTTAGAGAGTTATAATCAGATTAAAGAAAGTTATCGGGGGATTACATGTCAAAGAGGGTCTGACCACGGGAAGGAAATATAAAGAATCTAAAAAAATATGAAGATTAAGAAAGAAAAAGGTGAGCGCTACTTAATCCACCGTAGTGCCAATTGGTTGTTTCTGTCGTAAAATAGTTCAGTAGTTGAATAGCAAAATGTCATTACAATAAGGTAAAGTAGAGGGAAAAATGAAGAGAATTTTACAGATTTCAAAGTATTATTATCCTTTTTTAGGAGGTGTAGAACAAGTTGTACGAGATATGGCAAATGCATTAAAACAACAAGATGTAGAACAAAAAATAATTTGTTTTAATGAAAATGCACATGATGATAATTATTATTGCTCGAAAAATGAAACGGTTTGTGATCAAGTAGATGGAATAGATGTAATTAGATGTGGTTATGTAACAAAGGTTGCTTCACAATCCATATCATTGACATATCCTAAAGTGCTAAAAAAATTGTTGGATGAATTTCAGCCAGATGTAGTAATATTACATTATCCTAATCCGTATGTTACACATTATCTATTAAAATATAGTAAAAGAAAATTTAAATTAGTGGTATATTGGCATTTAGATATAACAAAACAAAAAATATTGGGAAAATTTTTCCATGGGCAAAATATTAGGTTAATTAAAAGAGCAGATAAAATTATTGGTGCAACTCCAAAGCATGTTGACGAATCTGCTTATTCACAATATTTTGAAGGAAAAAAGGTAATACTTCCGTATATGATTGATGAAAAAAATTTAGTTATTACTGAAGAAGAAAAAGAGAAAGCAAAAAAAATAAGAGAGTATAATGCTGGAAAAAAAATAGGCTTTTTTGTAGGAAGACATGTTCCGTATAAGGGGTTGAAATATTTAATAGAAGCTTCAAAAAAAATCACAGAAGAACAGATACATTTTTATATAGCAGGACAAGGTGAATTGACTGAAGAGTTAAAGGAATATGCAAAGGATGATAAAAAAATAGAGTTTATTGGTCGGATTAGTGATTCGGATAGACGAGCATATTTATATGCAACAGATATTTTTTGCTTTCCGTCAATTACACGTAATGAGGCCTTTGGGTTAGCACTTGCAGAAGGAATGTATTATGGAAAGCCGGCTATTACATTTACAATACCAGGTAGTGGGGTGAATTATGTTAATTTAAATGAAATTACAGGGATTGAATGTGAAAATAGAAATAGTGAGGCATATGCTCAAGCAATTATAAGGTTATGTAACGATGATCATCTTAGAGATACATATGGTCGTAATGCAAGACAAAGGATATTAGATAATTTTACAACTGAGAAGTTTTATGAAAATGTAAAGAAATTAATTGATGAATTTTAAGCTATTTTTAGAGCTAAAAAGGGGTCTAGCTAAAAAGCGGTTTGACCACGGGAAGAAAGTATAAAGAATCTAAAAAAATATGAAGAACAATGACGTGTTTATTGTATTAAAAAATTTATGTGGATTGTATGAAGTACAGATATAAGTGTGTAGCATGAAGTGGTAATGATATTTTTCTTGAAATATTGACTAAGGCGGTTTATTATAGAAAAGGTTTAATTTAAGGTGAACTGAGAATAAATAGTGGAGAACATGAGATGAAAAGTAATCAATCTGTAGCAGATGAAATTCGTAAATATATGAGTTATATTTACTTAGTTTTATTTGCCGGAATAACAATACGGTATTATCTTTATTCAACAGTATTGGAGTATAATTATCCCAATACATTGTATTTAGGTTTAAGGTATGCATTGATGGCATATGTACTGGTAAGTATTGCATTTGCGATATGGCAGAAGCGGTATAGTACCGTATTAGAACCTGTTTTTATGGTGCTGATACTTGTGAGCGCCGGTGTTGTAACGTATGTTGTGAAAGATAATGCAGTGATTGATTTTGCACTGCTTTTAGTCGGAGCTAAAAATGTACCGTGGAAAAGAATAGCCTATGTCTATCTGTGTGTAGCGGTAGTTATTCAGGGAATTGCATACTATGCGGCAACAACCGGAATCATTGCAGATATTGCCTTACAGTCAGATAGAGGAATCAGACATTCACTGGGTATTAACTATCCGACAGATATGGCAGCACACATGCTCTTTATCATGCTGGTATATGCTGCCCTGCGGGAAAAGAAGCTCACCTTTTTTGAGATTACGCTGATGGGTGTTGTAAGTTACTGGGTGTATACAAAGACATTTGCAAGAAATGACTTTATCTGTGCCATGGTGATGTGTCTGCTGTTACTTGTTATAAAAGTACTGGGGTTGTGTAATATTCAGTTATCAAAGTACAAAGCTTTAAAGGCGGGCAGTATTTTGATGCTGCTGTTTGTAGTGGGCTGTATCACGGCAGTTACATTTTATGACCCTGCAAATGCGATGTATCAGAAGCTGGATACCGTATTTTCACAGAGATTTTCACTGGGGTATCAGGGGCTGGCGCAGTATGGCATTACAGCATTTGGCTCATTTGTAGAAGAAAATCAGGCAACGCTTGGCTACTATTTCTTTTTGGATAACTCCTTTATCCGTATTGCAATTAAGTACGGCTGGGTATTTTTATCCGTGATTACATACATTTATTATCTGTGCTTTAATAAAGCGGTTGATTGTAAGAAAGATGCAATGATTGTGGCACTGCTTATTATGCTGTTGTTTGGTATTTCAGAGCATCATCTGATAGATATCGCATTTTGTCCGCTTTGGTTTATGCTTTTTAGCAGCATGAAGACGGAAGGAAGATCCGGAAGGGGGCGGAATTGATGAAAAAGTATTGGATAAAGCTTGCAGGCTGCGCGGCAACGGCGGTTGTGATTTTTCTGATTATATTAGGTATGGTGGATTTACATACGGATGGCATTCTTGTACGGGATTCGTATTGTATTATCCGGCCAAATGATATGGCAACATACAGAATGGACGTTCAGGGAGCTACGAATATAGCGGGAACGCAGGTGCAGCTGATGAGAGATGTTGATGGAGCAAATCAGGCATTTCATATTCAATATGTGGGAGATGACCAGTACAAGATTGGATATGGAAATGAGGAGTTATGTATTGCGGTTGCTTCTGATAAGGAAACAGTTGTAATACAGGGCTATGATTCAGAAAATGAATATAATAAATGGAACATTTCAAGAATCGGTACGACACAAAATTATTTATTTACAAATGTGGCAACCGGCAATACACTTTGTTATGAATATTCATCAGATTTTTCAGCATATAGACTTTATGTAAAAACGTATGATGAAACATCCGGAAATTTTGCATTCTTTATAGGTCAGTAGAAATAAAGCGAAATTTAGATAACGCAGGAGATATCAAAAAGATATTTACTGCGTTATTTTTTTATGATAAAAATCATAAAAATAATAGAATTATTATTGCACAAATATATAAACTATGATATGGTGAATATATACCAGTATATAAAACTTAATACATTTGCAAAGGAGGGGGCAATGCATACGGAGGTACATAATGCCGTAATGGCGGCAGATCAGGGAACGCAGTATGACGAAAGTGCCAAAAGACTGCTCGGACAGAAAAGCATACTGGCACAGATATTGGTAAGAACGGTAGATGAATTTAAGGGAATGAATCCAAGATATGTGGAAACCTTAATTGAAGGAGAACCGTATATCAGCAGGATACCGTTAGAGCCGGGGCTGACGAATCAAGAAGCGATGAGGGCAAAATCCGGTCAGCGAATCACGGGATTAAATACAGAGAATCAGGAGCATGCTGAGGGGTTGGTGCGGTTTGACATTGTATTTTATGTGCGGATGAAAGACGGACTTTCGCAGATTATTATTAATGTGGAAGCACAGAAAGATGAACCGCAGAGATATGGAATATTAAACAGGGCGGTATTTTACGTAAGCCGCCTGATTTCGTCACAGAAGGAACGGGATTTTGAAAACACGGAGTATGATGATATCAAAAGAGTGTATTCTATCTGGGTGTGTATGAACATGGAAGAAAACAGTTTAAGCCACATTCATCTGGTAAAAGATGATCTGGTTGGATACCATGACTGGCGTGGAAAGCTGGATTTATTTAACATTGTTATGATAGGACTGGCAAAGGAACTGCCGGGGCAGGGAGAACAGTATGAACTGCACCGCCTGCTGGGAGCACTGTTTGCTGAGGGATTGACAGCCGGGGAAAGACTGAATATCATAAAAGAAGAATATGATATACCGATAGAACAGACAATAGAGCAGGAGGTAGATGTGATGTGTAATCTGAGTCAGGGAATAAAGGAAGCCGGTATCGCAGAAGGACGTGAAGAAGGACGAGCCGAGGAAATCATTGAAACAGGCTATGAATTCAGACTGTCAGAACAGGATATACTGGAGCGGTTACAGAAGAAGCTGAGTATTTCATTGCAGAAGGCACAGGAGTATCTGTTGATGTTCGGGAAGCAGACGGTGTAGAAAGCAATGTTTTTGTGAATGGATTTGCAAAGGAGGGGGCAATGCATACGGAGGTACATAATGCCGTAACGGCGGCAGATCAGGGAACGCAGTATGATGAAAGTGCTAAAAGACTGCTCGGGCAGAAAAGCATACTGGCACAGATACTGGTGAGAACGGTAGATGAATTTAAGGGAATGAATCCAAGATATGTGGAAACCTTAATTGAAGGAGAACCGTATATCAGCAGGATACCGTTAGAGCCGGGGCTGACGAATCAAGAAGCGATGAGGGCAAAATCCGGTCAGCGAATCACGGGATTAAATACAGAGAATCAGGAGCATGCTGAGGGGTTGGTGCGGTTTGACATTGTATTTTATGTGCGGATGAAAGACGGACTTTCGCAGATTATTATTAATGTGGAAGCACAGAAAGATGAACCGCAGAGATATGGAATATTAAACAGGGCGGTATTTTACGTAAGCCGCCTGATTTCGTCACAGAAGGAACGGGATTTTGAAAACACGGAGTATGATGATATCAAGAGAGTATACTCTATCTGGGTGTGTATGAACATGGAGGAGAACAGCCTGAGCCATATCCATCTGGTAAAAGATGATCTGGTTGGATATCATGACTGGAGAGGGAAACTGGATTTATTTAACATTGTCATGATAGGACTGGCAAAAAAACTGCCAAAGCAGGGAGAGCAGTATGAACTGCACCGTCTGCTGGGAGCACTGTTATCCAAGGAACTTACAATAGATGAAAAACTAAACATAAATGGTTTTACTGTAGAGCAGATTGCATCTCAATTACCCTATCGACACATGCTGAACGTATGGCACAAATCAAGCTTTAAAGGTACGGGAGTAATCCTTTATTTATAAAAAATACCGCCAAAGAAATAGTCACCTTAAGCTGTCTGTTTCTTATGGCGGTTTTTGATTTTTTACCGGTATTTACAGAGGACAAAACAGCGTGCAATTAAAATTTTGTTGACAAATACCCCATAGGTGTATATAATTAACTGCGATATTAATACCCGGCAGGGGTATATTTTAATCGGTAATATTAAAGGAAAATGAAACATGGGAATGGAAAGAAAAGTTCTTATTATCGATGGCATGACCTGTATTAACTGTCAGAATAAAATAGAGCAGGAATTAAAGAATACAGCAGGAATTTCTAAAGTGCAGGTTTCCTATAGCAAAGGACAGGCTGAAATAGAATTTAATCCGGAAATAGTGACATTAAACCGTATTGCTGCGATTATTGAGAAGCTGGATTATACAGTTATCGATAAAAAGCAGGCAGATTCTTTAAAATGGGTTAGAAGGATTGGAACACTGGCGGTTATTATTTTACTGTATTATCTGTTACAGCATTTTGGTATTTTAAATTTACTTGTTCCGTCAATGCTTGCCGATTCCCAAATGAGCTATGGCATGCTCTTTATTGTAGGGCTTTTAACATCCGTTCACTGTATAGCGATGTGCGGCGGGATTCATCTTTCACAGCGTATTCCTTCGAGGAACGCTGAGAATACAAGTTCATCCAGAATAAATGTCATCATGCCTTCGGTACTGTACAACGCGGGACGGGTAGTTTCGTATACGGCAGTCGGATTTGTGCTTGGCGGAGCAGGAATGATTCTGACAGGCGGTTCGGGCAGTGGAATGCCGCTGCTGCTACAGGGCATATAAAAAATAACAGCCGGATTATTTATGGTGATAATGGGAATCAATATGCTGGGGATTTTTCCGGCATTGAGAAAGCTTCAAATCAGATTCCCGCGAAAGTCCGTCATAAAAATCAATCAGAAAAAAAGAACAGAAAAAAGACCGTTTGTTGTCGGGCTGTTAAACGGATTTATGCCATGCGGTCCGATGCAGTCTATGCAGATTATTGCACTCGGTTTGGGCAATCCCATATCGGGAGCACTGGCAATGCTGATGTTCAGCTTAGGCACGGTTCCGCTGATGCTGGGGCTTGGAAGCCTTGTATCGGCGCTTGGGGAAAAATATACGAAGCTTGTCATGCAGACAGGCGCGATACTGGTTGTGGTGCTCGGACTTGCAATGCTTTCACAGGGAGTGGGTCTGGCAGGCATGAATCCGGTCAGGATTTCACAGGGATCTCACAATACAGCGGAATTTGATACGGCGGTGATAGCGCAGTCAGGGGATATTCAGTATGTGGAAAGCAATCTGGATTTCGGAACGTATCCGGAGATTACGGTTTATACCGGGATTCCGGTAAAATGGACGATAAATGTGCCGGAAGATGTTATTAACGGCTGTAATTACAAAATGATAGTAAAGACTTACGGAATCACCCATGAATTTACACCGGGTACAGAAGATAAAAGTGCAGGTTCTAAAAATACGGCGGCTCAAAGTACAGCTTCGACAGAAAACGCCGCAGCTGCGTCATACATAACGCCTGCCGTAGAAAACGGACAGTTAGCAATAGATATCGGTACACTGACAGAACATCCGTTATATGTAAATTATGATTCAAACGGAACCAATATACAGATGATTGCCGTAAATGCGTCTGACGGCTCAGCACGATTATCATTGAACACCTGTCAGACCTGCAATCCTTCTCCAAAAGCGTATTTCAAGGAGAGAAGCGGCAAATTAGTATGTCAGAACTGCGGAAATGTATTTAAAATGGACAGTGTAGGCGGCACTGCGGGCGGTTGTAATCCGATGAATATTCAATATACGGTTGCAGACGGGAAGATAACCGTAAATACGGCGGATTTAGACAGCCATGCAAAACAGTTTTCTTCATGGAGCGGTCCGGTAGAATAGAGTAAAATAGCGGTACGGTATATTTTCAAAATGAATATACCGTGCCGTTATTTTTATGATACAATACAGGTATGGTACAGAATTTTTTTAGAAGTTACAAAAAGAGGGGTGTGATAACGATGAAAATAAAACAGCAAAAGCAGATAAAAGCATTTTTAATTGAAGAATTCGGAAATAAAAAGGGATGTGCAGTATCTGACAGGCAGGAAAAAATGCTGGATACATTGATTCAGAATACAAAAAATAAATCCGAAAATCAGATGAAAACCCTTGCCCAGACGATACTTCCACGCATAGCGTTGCATAAGTGCTTGTCTGAGGAAGGCTTTTCAGAAGAAGATGTATATAAGTATATGAGAAAATATATGCTTGATAAAGTAGCAGCAAAAAAACACGCTTCAACGGCTAAAATGGAATTAGTACCGGGATTTTATGCCATTTACAGCAATATCTTTCTTAAAATTATGCGTACAACCGATTTGCAAGAAAGTACGCAGGCATATGGAAATGATTATTATGATGTTACGATTAAAAAATGCCTGTGGCACACCGCCTGCGTGGAAAACGGCTGTGAAAATCTGTGCCGCCTGTTCTGTGATGTCGATGATGTGACATACGGCGGCTTGAAAAAAATAGGTTTTACGCGGACAAAAACCTTAGGTTATGGCGGTGACTGCTGTGATTTTCATTTTTTCAAAAAATAAGCTCTTTTATAAAAACTTTTTTGTTTGACTTTTTTAAAAATCAGAAATATAATAATCTTTGAACGAGTAGCAGACGAGCGTAAATCCAGTTTTGCTGCTCGTTTTTTTATTTTAAATCTATAATGCCATTAAAAAGTGTGTAGCTTATCAGCGTAAGTCCAGCTTATGCGGTAACTACACACTTTTTTTGTGCAAAAAAACAAGGAGGCAAATCCTCTGCTCCTGCAAAGGGCGCATGCTATGCAAGCTATTGGGCATAGCATACATAGCAGACATTTGCTTCGCAAACAAGGAGGACAAATCCTCTGCTCCTGCAAAGGGCAGTCGCATTTGCTTCGCAAACAAGGAGGATTAAATGGAAGAAAGTGACAAGATGAAGGAGATGGCGGTAAATAGGCTCATGGTGCAGATGGGAATACCGATGATTTTATCCATGGCACTGCAGGCAGTCTACAATATTGTGGACAGTGCTTTTGTCGGCAATATGAAAGTGGGGAGTGAAGCGGCTTTGAATGCGCTGACACTGGTATTTCCGGTACAGATGCTTATGGTGGCAGTTGGAATCGGAACCGGTGTGGGAACGAATGCGCTTCTTGCAAGAACTCTTGGAGAGGGAAAAAACCAAAAAGCTGCGAAAGTCGCCGGAAACAGTCTGTTTTTAGGTGTGATAATTTGTGCGGTATGTCTGTTGTTTGGCATTTTTGGAGTGAAGGCATACATTTCATCACAGACGGCTGACACGGAAGTGATTGCAATGGGAACAAGTTATTTAAGAATATGCTGTGTGCTTTCTTTTGGAATTATTTTCTTTTCATTATTTGAAAAGCTGTTACAGGCAACAGGGCGTTCACTTTATTCCACAATCGGACAGGTTGTGGGTGCTGTGGTCAATATTATTCTGGACCCGGTAATGATTTATGGTATCGGACCCGTTCCTGAAATGGGCGTAGAGGGCGCTGCGTATGCTACGGTAATCGGTCAGATTGTATCAGCAGGGTTGTTATTTATTTTTCATATGAAATTAAATAGGGAATTTGAACATGGAATAAAATTCATGAAACCGGATGGCAGAACGATTGCAGGAATCTATTCAATAGGTCTGCCTGCAATCATTGCACAGGCGCTGATGTCTGTCATGGTTTATGTAATGAATCTGATTTTGAAGTTCAGTCCTTCTGCACAGACTGCATACGGATTGTTTTATAAAGTCCAGCAGTTTGTATTGTTCTTAGCATTTGGTTTAAGAGATGCCATTACGCCAATCATAGCGTATGCATATGGAATGGGAAGTAAAAAACGAATCTGGGACGGAATCAAATATGGTCTGATATACACGACGGCACTGATGATTTTAGGGATTTTTATTACAGAAATTTTTCCGGACGCATTTGCCACGCTGTTTAATGCGGGACAGTCAAGAACGTATTTTATCAGTGCAATGCGGATTATTTCAATCAGTTTTATTTTTGCGGGAATCAATGTCGCCTATCAGGGCATTTATCAGGCGTTGGACGGCGGTCTTGAATCGCTTGTGATTTCACTGCTTAGACAGCTTGTCATTATATTACCGCTAGCAGGAATTTTTTCAATTTTTGTAAAAAACGCAACAGCAGGTATTTCCCTGATTTGGTGGGCATTTCCGATAACAGAACTTGTTGCCTGTGCAGCAGGATATGCATTTTTAAAGAAAATCAGTAAGAATAGAGTGGAAAAATTAAGTTGAGGAGGAAGCAGCAATGGCAAAAAGAATTATTACAATCAGCAGAGAGTTTGGAAGCGGCGGACGTTTTATCGGTGAAGAAACAGCTAAAAAACTCGGCATAGGCTATTATGACAAAGATATTATCGGTCAGATTGCCGGACAGTCGGGGTTATTACAGGAGTATATCCGGGGAAGTTTGAACTGCTCCGGATTTTTAGGTTCACATACAGACAAATTTCATGTATAATAGAACAGCATGAAAGTGGGGAAAATCCGGCAAGTGTTTTCCCACAGCGTTGAAATCACGGCAGTGAAATGCCTGAGGAATGGAGATTAACATGGAAATTTATGAAATGATTGAATTAGAAGACTGTCCGAGATGTTTAGGACCTTCTATTTTAGAAGAAGAAAACAGCGGTTATTATGTCATGTGCATGGACTGCGGCTGCCAGTCGGCAACATTTGGCTTTAAAGACGATGCCGGAAGACTTGAGGCGGCAAAAAGAACAGCTGAACTGTGGAATGCCGGCAAGGTTATTTTCAACGGCTTTGGCGATTAAATTTGAAAAAGAAAAGGAGTAATGAACGCATGAAAAGTAAAGAAGAACTTTTTAATATGACTGTACTGGAATTAAAAGAATATGTGAATTCTTTATCAAACCCGGAAATTAAAGAAGTGGCAGAAATATTTGAAGACGATGAACATGAAAGAGACCCGCTGGAACTTCTTGCGGCACCGAAGCTGTTTGACTATATGAAATATGTAAACAACGGAACGGTTGATATTGATTTAAGTCTTTAATAAAAACACACCCCCAGCCGGAGTCAAATGACAATGGCTGGGGGATATTTTTATTAAAGTACTTTCGATAAAAATTCTTTCAATCTTGGACTCTGTGGGTTTTCAAAAAATTCCTTCGGTGCATTTTCTTCGGTGATATTACCGTCAGAGAAGAACATACAGCGGTTGGAAACTTCCTTTGCAAATCCCATTTCATGTGTAACAATTAACATTGTCATGCCGGACTGGGCAAGTTCTTTGATAATTGTTAAAACTTCGCCGACCATTTCCGGGTCAAGCGCAGAAGTCGGTTCGTCAAACAGCATGACTTCCGGATTCATTGCCAGCGCACGGGCAATTGCAACACGCTGTTTCTGTCCGCCGGAAAGCATGGCAGGATAGGTATCCGCTTTATCTTTTAAGCCGACACGCTCTAAGAGTTCATCAGCTTTTTTAGAAGCTTCTTCCTTTGTCATCAGCTTTAATTTGACCGGTGCAAGACAGATATTTTCACGGATGGTCATGTTCGGGAACAGATTAAAGTGCTGGAATACCATACCAATCTTTTCGCGGATCTGGTTGATGTTGACCGACTTATCGGTCAAATCCGTGCCGTGGAATAAAACGTGTCCGCCGGTCGGCGTTTCCAGCATATTTAACGAACGTAAAAATGTGGATTTACCGCAGCCGGAAGGTCCGATGATGGCAATGACATCGCCTTTGCGGACGGTCGTATTGACATCATTTAAAACAACATGTTTGTCAAATGCCTTGTGCAGGTTTTTGACTTCGAGGAGAACATCTGATTTAGTTTCGCTCATTGCTTCTTAATCTCCTTTCCAGTTTCTTTACAAGTGCCGAAAGAATAACAACCAGTACAAGGTAAATAAATGCAACACCGAGTAATGGCAGGAAAGCATCATATGTAATGCTTCGGATAATATCACCGCCGCGGGTTAAATCGGTCAGTCCGATATAACCACTGATAGAGGTCTCTTTCAGTAACACGATAAATTCATTTGCAAGGGCAGGCAGTACATTTTTAAATGCCTGTGGCAGAATAACGCTAAGCATGGTCTGACGGTAGGTAAGGCCTAAGCTTCTTGCAGCTTCAAACTGTCCGTTGTCGATAGACATAATACCGGAACGGAAAATTTCGGCAACGTAAGCACCGGAGTTAATGCCGAATGCCAGAATTGCCACCAGCAGCTTGCTAATATTCATAGAGCCGAAAATAATATAGTAAATAATCAGCAGCTGTACCATACTTGGTGTACCACGGATAATGGTCAGGTAAACGGTGCAGATTGCATTTAAAATCTTTAAATTGCCGGTCTTATCATGGCTTGAACGGACAACGGCAACTAAAAAACCGATGACAATACCGATTAATGCGGCACAGGCTGCGATAATCAGTGTATTTTTCAGACCGGTCAGGATGAACTGATAACGGTTATCGGTTAAGAAGTCTGTTTTAAATTTTTCAGAAAGACTTGTACCGCCGGATACGGCATCGTTATTGCGCACAACAATAACCTGCTGTGAAGTGGTGTAAGAATCTGAAAAATCAATGTTTTTCTGACGTTCCGGTGTAACGGTCATACCTGCAATACCGACATCGGCTTTACCGGAAGATACGGCAGTGATGATGGAATCAAATTCCATATCCTCTACTTTTAAGGTCATTCCTAAAGTATCGCAGATTGCAGTGGCGACATCGACATCAATACCGACAATCGTGCCGTTTTCATAGTATTCATACGGCTGGAAATAAGCATTGGTAGCCATAACCAGTGTGCCGTTGGAACGGTTTACATTTTCAGGAGAGGTATACGGAGTCTGTCCGATATTTTCCCCGATGTAATTGTTTAAAATGGCATCAAGCGTGCCGTTGGCTTTTAATGTGTTTAAAGCGTCGTTGATAGAACTTGTCAGGGAAGAATTGCCTTTTGCAATTGCAATAGCGTAGTCTTCGTTAGCAAATTCTTCAGGGAGAATCATTAAGTCGCTGTTTGCGGCAACAAAAGACTGTGCCGGTTGTGCATCAATGACAACTGCATCAATCTTTCCCTGTTTTAATGCCTGAATGGCATCGTTTCCTTTGTTGAAACGTTCAACGGTTGTATTTGAACCGTCCGTTTCATAATCTGATACGAGCGTATCGCCGGTTGTACCAAGCTGGACACCGATTTTTTTGCCGGAAAGGTCGTCTACTGAAAAAACAGTGTTTTCAGCCTGCTTTTTGCCGCAGGAAGTAAACTGTAAAGACAGACCGATACAGAAAAAAATCAACAGCAGGCGAAATACGCGCCAAGCATGATTTTGTTTTGTACGTTGCATACTTTTATCCTTTCTTTGTCGATTTATTTTTTGACATTGTATCATATTATACACTGTAATTGAAAATGCTACAATCTGTATTTGTAAAAAAAATAAGATATGCTATACTAAAAATGCTGTTGGGGGCAAAAGCCCCCAATAATGATACCTGCGGATTGTTCCGTGCTGCGCACTCCCACAATCCTGCCCAATATTCGCATATCGCAGAACTATCGTCCTGCTTTTATGCTCATATTAGGGCGGGTCACAAGGTCATTCACCCACTTATGAGCAAGCTCATGTGGGTTTAGACCTTTTGACCCTGGTATCAAAGAAATTTAGAAAGAAGCAGGAAATGATGAAAATTAGAACACCCGAATATTATAAAGATTTTAAATGTATTGCAGGGGCATGTACGGATACGTGCTGTGCGGGCTGGGACGTGGATGTAGATGAAAAGTCGTATGACTATTACAAAACGGTTGCAGGAAGTTTCGGACAGCGCTTACAGTCGGTTATGGTGCCGGAGGAGGGCGGCGGCTGTACCTTTACGCTGCAAAACGGCAGATGCCCGTTTTTAAATGACAAGAACCTGTGTGATTTATTTATTGCACTGGGCGAAGATAAGCTGTGTGATACGTGCGCCGAATTTCCGCGGTTTATCAACGAATACGGCAGTGAGCGGGAAATCGGACTGGCGCCGTCCTGTAAAACAGCCGGCGAGCTGATGTTTAGCTATCAAAAGCCGCTGACATTTACGGTAGAAGAAACAGATGAAACTGTTTCTTCCTATAATAATATCGACCCGCAGTTATATTTTAAGCTGCGCCAGGCAAGGGTAACGGCGTATAATATCATTCGCAACAGGGCATTTTTAATAGAGGAGCGCTGTATGCTGTATCTGGATTTTGCAAAAAAACTGCAAAAGAAGCTGGATACGGACAGAGTGGATTTAATGGATTATGAAATACAGGCATACGCACAGGCGGATTATCTGCAAGACCGTTTAAAGGATTTGAAAAAGAAATACGGCGGAAAAAATCATACGGCATATGAAAATATTCCGCATTTCTTTGACCGTTTTGCCGGTATGGAAGTTATCAACCCGGACTGGTACATCTGTCTTGAAAGAAACAGCAGATATTTTAAAAACTGTTGCGGTGCGGAGGACTATGAACGGGAGCTGTCTGAATTTGCGGCATATTATAAGGAGAAGGAATACGAATACGAGCAGCTGATGATGTATTATGTATACAGATATTTTTTGAATGCGGTCAATGACAGCGAAATTCTTTTAAAGGCGAAAATCGGTGTCATCGGATATCTCATTTTAAAACATCTGGATATGCAGTGCTGGCTTGAAAACGGGAAGACGTTGACCTTTACACAGCAGGTCGACCTGGCGCATTTGTATTCGCGCCAGTTTGAACATTCTTATACAAATTTTGAAGTGTATAACAGATATTTTAAGACGAAACGCAGATATGCGTGGAGCAGGCTTATGGAATATCTGGGTACAGGGTGTCCAGATACTCAATAAATGCGCGGGAGCATTCCGGCAGATAAGTGGAATTGTATGCAAGGACAACATCGGTTGCGATATCGCAGTTTTTAACCGGTCTGCATACAATTCCTTTTTTTTGAACCAGCGTGGCGGCAGACTGCGGGATAATACCGACCCCCATGCCCATTTCCACAAAATAAAGGGTCGTACGGGCATCGTCATTGATACAGAACCAGTTCGCACTCAGGTTCTTGTCCTCAAATTCTTTCCGCAAAAGGTGTTCCCAGCGGCGGTACACGATAAGCGGGAGCTTGGCAAGGTTATCAAGTGTAATGGCGGCGCTGCCTGAAGTATCAGCCGTATGAGTGGAAATGTCACTGCTGGAAGAACGGTTGTCTGCAAAAAATGATTCCTGTCCCACCGCAACCAGCGAATCCGTAAACAGCTTCTTGCAGGTCAGCGAGTCCGTGTGAAACGGCGTGCGCAGGAGTGCAAGGTGGATGGCATTGGTTTCAAACTGGGAAAGCAGGTGGTAGGTGTCCGCTTCATTAATTTCATAATGAATACCGGGATACTGCTTGGAAAAGCCGCACAGCCAGCCAAGCGCGTCCGAACCGATTAAGGAAGAAACAATACCGATACGCAGTACACCGTTAAAATGTCGTGCCGCATTCATGGTTTCCTGCTTTGCAACATTGCTTAACTGCAACAGTGAACGGCTGTAATTATAAAGGGTTTCTCCGGCTTCCGTCAGACGGATGGTACGCGAACCCCGCTCAAACAGCGTGCAGTCCAATTCAGTTTCCAGAAGCTTCATCTGACTGCTTAACGGCGGCTGTGACATAAACAGCTTCTTTGCCGCCCCCGAAATACTCCCTTCCTCCACAATCTTCACAAAATAAGAAAGCTGCTTCAAATCCATATCAAAAATCCTTCCTATATAAAAAACGTATATCACATATACATTATAAATATTTTCTGTATTGATGTATTTATGATAAAATAACAAACGTATGAAATCAAGTCCTAAATCAGAACTGGTCCTATGATAATACAGGCGGTCTGGTGCGGATAGAAAAGGGGTAAAATATGAAGCGAATTTGGATGTATCTGAGTGCATACAAAAAAGAATGTGTCTTCGCACCGTTGTTTAAAATGCTCGAAGCACTGTTTGAATTGTTTGTACCGCTTGTCGTATCGGCAATCATTGATACGGGTATCGGCAATGCGGATAAAGGCTACATTGTAAAAATGAGCCTGCTTTTAGTGACACTGGCAGTTATCGGGCTGACCTGTGCCATTACGGCACAGTATTTTGCGGCGAAAGCGGCAGTCGGCTGTGCGACCGGTATGCGCCATCATTTATTTAAGCATATCCAGAGCCTTTCCTTTACGGAAATGGACACCATCGGTACGTCAACACTGATTACACGTATGACAAGTGACATTAACCAGGTGCAAAACGGTGTCAATCTGGTACTGCGCCTGTTTTTGCGTTCACCGTTTATTGTATTCGGTGCAATGATTATGGCATTTACGATTGACGTCAAAGCGGCGCTTGTTTTTGCGGTAGCGATTCCGGTACTGGCAGTCATCGTTTTTGGCATTATGCTCTCCACAAGACCGCTTTACAAAAAAGTACAGGCGGGACTGGATAAGATTCTTGGCATTACAAGGGAAAACCTGACCGGTGTGCGTGTTGTACGTGCATTTAACAAGCAGGAAAATGAAATCAGAGAATTTAAACAGGCAAATGAACAGCTCAATCATTTACAGAAATTTGTCGGTAAGATTTCCGGACTGATGAATCCGCTGACTTATGTGGTGGTCAACATTTCCATTATCGCACTGATCTGGATTGGTGCGGTGCGTGTCAATGCGGGAACACTGACACAGGGACAGGTTGTGGCACTCTACAACTATATGTCACAGATTCTCATTGAATTAATCAAGCTGGCAAACCTGATTATCAACATTACCAAGGCACTCGCCTGTGCGGGCAGAATTGAAAATGTATTTAGTATTAAGTCCAGTATGCAAAACGGGAGTACCACGGAAAGCACAGATACACAGGCTGCGGCAGTGGAATTTAAAAATGTATCCTTACGCTACAGCGGTGCGGGCGATGAATCGCTCACAGACATCAGCTTTACGGTAAAGAAAGGACAGACCATCGGTGTCATCGGCGGTACGGGCTCCGGAAAATCGTCCCTTGTCAATCTGATTCCGCGTTTTTATGACGTGACAAAGGGTGAGATTTATATTGACGGTGTCAACGTCAAAGACTATCGGATTGAAGCCTTACGAGAGAAAGTCGGCATTGTTTTGCAGAAAGCACAGCTTTTTAAAGGAACAATCCGTGACAATATCCGCTGGGGTAAAAAAGATGCGACCGATACGGAAATTATGGAAGCATTAGACATTGCACAGGCACGGGAATTTGTCGAGAAAAAAGACGGTAAACTTGATTCCTTTGTCGACCAGGGCGGTAAAAATTTATCAGGCGGACAGCGCCAGCGTTTAACGATTGCCCGTGCAGTCGTAAGAAAACCGGATATTTTGATTTTAGACGACAGTGCATCGGCACTCGATTATGCAACCGATGCGGCACTGCGCAAATCAATCCGTGAAATGAAAGATGCACCGACACTGTTTATCGTATCCCAGCGTGCGGCATCGCTTATGCACGCTGACCGGATTATCGTACTGGATGACGGAAATGTGGCAGGTGTCGGAACACATGAAGAACTGCTTGAAAACTGCGAAGTATATCAGGAAATTTATTATTCACAGTTCCAGAAAGAAAAGGAGGCGTAAGTTATGGCAAAGGCAAATACAGGTACAACCGTAAAAAAAGTGCTGCTGCGCATTAAACGCTACTGGTTCTTTTTGATTCTGTCAATTTTAATGGCAGCAGTAACTGTGGCATCATCTTTATATGTGCCAATTTTAATCGGAAATGCGATTGATTACATTATCGGACCGCAGAATGTAGAATTTAAGGCAATTACGGCGATACTTTCCGAAGTCGGAATCGTTATTGCAATTACGGCATTGTCCCAGTGGATTATGAATATCTGCAACAACAAAATTACGTATCATGTGACAAGGGATATCCGTGACGAAGCGATTGAAAAGATTGAAGTGCTGCCGTTAAAATATATTGACGGACACTCCTACGGTGAAGTCGTCAGCCGTGTTATCGCCGATGTAGACCAGTTTGCGGACGGTCTGCTCATGGGCTTTACCCAGTTTTTTTCCGGGGTGCTGACGATTCTGGGAACACTGGGCTTTATGTTGTCTATTAATGTAAAAATTACACTTGTAGTTATTGTAATTACTCCGCTGTCCCTGTTTGTGGCAAGCTTTATTGCAAAGCATACGTATCAGATGTTTAAATTACAGTCTGAAACGCGTGGTGAGCAGACGGCGTTGATTGATGAAATGATTGGCGGACAGAAGGTTGTACAGGCATACTGCTATGAAGATGAGGCGCTGGAAAGATTTGATGAAATTAATGACCGACTGCAGAAATGTTCACTGAAAGCCATTTTTTATTCATCGATTACCAATCCGTCTACCCGTTTTATCAACAGCCTTGTATATGCGGGGGTTGCGGTAAGTGGCGCAATTTCAGCCATTTACGGCAGATTAACGGTCGGACAGTTATCCTGCTTTTTAAGTTATGCAAACCAGTATACAAAGCCGTTTAATGAAATTTCCGGTGTCGTGACGGAATTACAGAATGCGATTGCGTGTGCGGCACGTATCTTTGAATTAATCGAAGAAGAGCCGGAAATCCCGGACAGCAAAGATGCCGCAGTGCTCGAAAATGTAGATGGAACGGTTGATTTAGAACACGTAGCATTTTCTTATGTGCCGGATAAGAAGCTGATTGAAGATTTTAACCTTCATGTAAAGCAAGGACAGCGTATTGCAATTGTCGGTCCGACCGGCTGCGGAAAGACAACACTGATTAACCTGCTCATGCGTTTTTATGATGTCAACGACGGTAAAATTTCGGTATCGGGCATTGATATCCGTGAAATGACCCGACATAGCCTGCGCGCGGGATACGGCATGGTATTGCAGGATACATGGTTAAAGACCGGAACCATCCGTGAAAATATTGTCATGGGTAAGCCGGATGCAACCGATGAAGAAGTGATAGCGGCAGCAAAAGCCGTTCATGCACACAGCTTTATCAAGCGTCTGCCAAAGGGATATGATACCTTTATTACCGAAGACGGCGGCGGATTATCACAGGGACAAAAGCAGCTCCTTTGTATTACAAGAGTGATGCTGTGCCACCCGCCGATGCTCATTTTAGATGAAGCAACTTCGTCCATTGATACAAGAACAGAAATTAAGATTCAGAACGCATTTGCAAAGCTCATGGAAGGCAGAACGAGCTTTATCGTTGCACACCGCCTGTCCACGATACAAAATGCCGATGTCATTTTAGTCATGAAGGACGGTAAAATTATTGAGCAGGGAAATCACGAAGAACTGCTTGCAAAACAGGGCTTCTATGCGAATCTGTACCAGAGCCAGTTCGCGAAGTAAAAAAATATAAAAAAACAGTAGAAATATATTTATTTCCGTTGTATAATACAAATAATAATGCAAAGAAATCATACCGGTAGCCGTTTTATGCTGCCGGATATTTCTTTTTACTGTAAATTTTGGGATTGCCGGATACGGCAGAATGGAGGAACTAATGCCCGTAAAATACGTTTTTGTAACAGGTGGAGTCGTTTCAGGACTTGGAAAGGGAATTACAGCAGCATCACTTGGACGTCTGCTGAAAGCACGCGGCTTTTCTGTAACAATGCAGAAATTTGACCCATATATCAACATTGACCCGGGAACAATGAACCCGATTCAGCATGGAGAAGTTTTTGTAACCGATGATGGTGCGGAAACGGATTTGGACCTTGGACATTATGAAAGATTTATCGATGAAAACTTAAATAAGAATTCCAACGTAACAACCGGTAAGGTATACTGGTCTGTTTTACAGAAGGAACGCCGTGGTGATTTCGGCGGAGGAACCGTACAGGTTATTCCGCACATTACCAATGAAATCAAGAGCCGCTTTTTCAGGGATTTCTCAACAAAGGATACAAAGATTGCCATTATTGAAGTCGGTGGTACTGTTGGTGATATCGAAAGCCAGCCGTTTTTAGAAGCAATCCGTCAGTTCCAGCATGAAGTCGGCAGGGAAAACGCGATTTTAATCCATGTTACCCTGATTCCGTACCTGAAGGCTTCCGGAGAAATGAAGACAAAGCCGACACAGGCGAGTGTAAAAGAATTACAGGGAATGGGTATCCAGCCGGATATTTTAGTATGCCGTACCGAACACCCGTTAGAGCCGGGTATCAAAGATAAGATTGCGCTGTTTTGTAATGTACCGAAGTCCCATGTATTACAGAACCTCGATGTGGAAATCTTATACGATGCGCCGCTTGCCATGGAAGAAGAACATTTAGCACAGGTAGCGTGCGAATGTTTACAGCTTGAATGTCCTGAACCGGATTTAGACGAGTGGAGAGCAATGTGCAAGGCTTGGAAGAATCCGCAGAAGAAGGTTACAGTTGCGCTTGTTGGTAAATATATCCAGCTTCATGATGCCTATATCAGTGTCGTTGAAGCATTAAAGCACGGCGGTGTATACAACTCAGCCGATGTAACAATCAAGTGGGTGGATTCAGAACTGGTTACGGAAGAAAACGCAGCCGAACTGCTTTCAGATGTATCCGGTATCCTTGTTCCGGGTGGATTTGGTGACCGTGGTATTGAAGGAAAGATTCAGGCAATCCGTTATGCAAGAGAAAATAAAGTTCCATTTTTAGGACTCTGCCTTGGTATGCAGTTATCCATTGTGGAATTTGCAAGAGATGTTATCGGCTATTCTGATGCGCATAGCGTAGAATTAAAGCCGGATACAACACACCCGGTTATCCACTTAATGCCGGATCAGGAAGGCGTAGACGATATCGGTGGTACATTAAGACTGGGTTCTTATCCTTGCGTACTTGATAAGACAAGCAAGGCTTATGAAGTATACGGTGAAGAAACGATTCATGAAAGACATCGTCATCGTTATGAAGTCAACAACGATTACAGAAATGTATTAGTAGAAAACGGTATGAAGCTTTCCGGTATTTCACCGGACGGCAGAATCGTGGAAATGGTAGAAGTAGAAGACCACCCATGGTTTCTGGCAACACAGGCTCATCCGGAATTAAAGTCCAGACCAAACAGACCACATCCGCTGTTTAGAGGATTCATCGGCGCGGCACTGGAATATCAGGAAAAACACAACTAGGTAAATGATAAATGCTCCTGCCTCAACGTTAGCACTTAACTTCGGCAGGAGCATTTATCATTTATGGGGTGGGTGGCAGTCGGGACTTTATTGGTGTTGGTTTATTTGTAGTGAATGAGCATTGGGGGAGGATTGATTAGGTGGCGGTCACTACAGTGGCGGCATTTGACCTGCCGTTGTCACGTCTGTTCCGGGGACACCATGACCCTGCAGGAGCGGGTGAAAGGACAGACCGAAGTCAAGTGACAACGTTGAGGGCTGCCCTTTCATCCGCTCCCCTTTTAAAATTCAAAATCTGCGTAATCCTCCGGCAGGAAGCGGTGGTAGATGATGTGACAGCCTTCATCTTTAAAGCAGTAGTAATACGGGTCCTCTGCGCTGCCGGTAAAATGCACCAGCCAGTCAAATTCGCCGTGGTTCATTTCTTCAAAAATAACATTTTCAGAAGTATCTTTAAATAAGGAAAAAATATCGTTCATGGTACAGCCGTGGTGCTGTAAAAGTTTTACCAGACTGCGGATAAATTCGTTGGCATCGGTATGCTCATGCACATAGACGCTGCCGTCTTCCGGAATATGAAAGCAGAAGCGGTCTTTTTTAGCCGTAACCGTGACATTTCCCAGCTTTTTCGTAAGAGAAGCCGGAAATCCAGAAAGCCTTGTAAGCATTTCGGCTTCAGAATCCTTTGCTTCAAAAAAATGATTCAGGGAACTGAGTGGATAGTACAGGCGGATGGCTTCTTTGCGAAAACCCAGTTTTGCCTGTTCTTCTTTAATAATATCAATCAGATTTTTTTCAAGTCTGTCAAAATACATACATATCCTCCATATTTGTATTCACGTAAATCATACTACAATTATAGGAATTGCACAAGCGCATTACAAACAGAATAAAATTAAGGTAATATATCAGAAAGCAGAATCCGACAGCACCGCAGCAATCCGCAGTCCGTCGTATTCGGCTTCTTTTATTTGAAAATGCTTTCCAGTTTCAGAATCTGCAAAGCACAGACCATCGCTGTCCGTATCCGGGACATAGGATGCTGCGTGAATTTCTGCGGCAATGCCATTTCCGGTAGCTTTAGCATAGGCTTCTTTTAAAGTCCAGAGGCGGAAAAAACGTTCCGCCTGTACAGATACATTTTCTGTATCATAAATCCAGTGATATTCTGTTTTTGAAAAAAATCTTTTTGCAACGGACGGTTTAAACGGGCGGTTTCCCTCAATGTCGATACCGCAGGGCATACCGGCAACGATACACACCGCAAAATTCCCGGAGTGGGAAAGGTTAAAATGCAAATTTGCATAGCCTTTAAAGTAAGGTTTTCCGTTTGTGCCGCAGGCGGTTTCATAGTCGTATTCCTGCATATAGGTGCTGGCAGCCTCTGAAACAGTGACCGGAAATGGAAGTTTTTTGGCAAGCGGTGTATTGTCTGCCAAAGAGCCTGTAACAGAGCTGGATATAAATGTGCGCGTTGTGTAATTGAGCAGAAGTCCGGCGGCAAGGCAGCGGCATTTTGCAGCATCATTTTTTAAATTACAGATTTTTTGCTGCCGGTATCCGGGTACAAGTTTAAAAGCCTTGTCATACAGTGCCTTGTCGCCTGAAAGGCTGTCCGACAGCGGTGTTATATCCATAATTGAAATTAAAAATTGTGTCATTTTATCTGTTCCCATTTCTCAATCAAAGCCTGCGGTTATGATGTCTGCGGATTATTTTATGCGGTACACTTATGCAATACAGACATCTTGTTACTAGTTTAATCATAGCAGACCACAGCAAAAACGCCAACAAGAATCTAAAAAGATTATGAATACTTCATACAAATGCTAACAATAATAGTAAGGAATTTTACTGATTTTTTATTGATTTATCGTGATATTGTATTTATAATAAGAAATAAATGGGCACAGTGTACTGCCCTTTACAAAATAATGACGGTCCGGCGGAGGAATTTATGGATAATAATAACAGAAATAACCCCAATAACGGCAACAAAAATGACAAAAAGCCGAAAAATATGAATACTATCATTATTATACTGATTGCAGGCGTAATTACATTTATTGCGATTACGATGTTAAACAGTATGATAAAAGATGCAACGTATAAAGAAATTACGTATTCTGAATTTTTGCAGATGATAGATGAGGATAAGGTTTCAGAAGTCAAGTTCGACTCGGACAGAATCTTAATCCAGCCATCGGATTCACAAAAAGACAGTAACGGATTTTCCTATACGTATTATACCGGTTATATTAAAGATAAGGATATTACAGATAAATTAGACGATAAAGGTGTGACGTATTCAGGATATATTCCGGATCAGAGTTCGTCTATTATTGATTTTCTGCTGGTTTATGTACTGCCGATTCTGTTTATCTATCTGATGTTTACATTTGTATACAGAAGACTGTCTAAAGGCGGCGGTATGATGGGCGGCATGGGTGTCGGCAAGAATACAGCCAAGGTCTATGTACAGAAGCAGACCGGCGTGACATTTAAAGATGTAGCGGGACAGGATGAAGCCAAGGAGTCTCTGACAGAAATCGTCGATTTCCTGCACAATCCGGATAAATACGCAAGTATCGGTGCAAAACTGCCGAAGGGCGCACTGCTTGTAGGACCTCCGGGAACCGGTAAAACCCTGCTTGCAAAGGCGGTAGCCGGTGAAGCCAATGTACCGTTTTTCTCGCTGGCAGGTTCTGATTTTGTAGAAATGTTTGTCGGCGTCGGTGCATCACGTGTGCGTGACTTATTTAAGGAAGCACAGAAGCAGGCACCGTGTATCATTTTCATCGATGAAATTGATGCCATCGGTAAAAGCAGAGATTCCCGCTATGGCGGCGGCAATGATGAGCGTGAGCAGACATTAAACCAGCTGCTTGCAGAAATGGACGGTTTTGATTCTTCTAAGGGCTTATTTATCCTTGCCGCAACGAACAGGCCGGAAGTGCTTGATAAAGCGCTGTTAAGACCGGGACGTTTTGACAGAAGAATTATTGTCGATAAGCCGGATTTAAAGGGCAGAATTGATACCTTAAAGGTTCACTCCAAAGATGTATTAATGGATGATACCGTTGATTTAGAAGCAATCGGACTTGCAACGAGCGGTGCGGTTGGTTCGGATCTTGCCAATATGATTAACGAAGCGGCGATTGCGGCAGTCAAGGACGGCAGAAAAGTGGTATCCCAGAAGGATTTATTTGAAGCCGTGGAAGTGGTTATTGCTGGTAAGGAAAAGAAAGACCGCATTTTAAGCAAGGAAGAAAAACGCACGGTTGCATATCATGAAGTCGGTCATGCGCTGATTACGGCATTAAAGAAAAATGCCGAGCCGGTGCAGAAGATTACAATTGTACCGCGTACAATGGGTTCTCTCGGCTACGTTATGCAGGTGCCTGAAGAAGAAAAGTACCTGATGACAAAGGACGAACTGATGACAAGACTGGTAACACTGCTTGGCGGACGTGCCGCAGAAGAAGTTGTTTTTGATACGGTAACAACCGGTGCGTCAAACGATATCGAAAAGGCAACACAGATTGCCAGAGCCATGATTACCCAGTACGGTATGTCGGAAAAATTCGGGCTGATGAGTCTGGAAACCGTTGAAAGCAAATATTTGGACGGTAGTGCAAGACTGAACTGTTCCGATGAGACAGCGGCAATGATTGATGATGAAGTTAAAGAACTGTTAAAAGAGTGCTTTGAGGAAGCGAAGAAGCTTTTATCCGAAAACCGCGATGTATTAGACGAGATTGCAAAATATCTGTATGAGAAAGAAACAATTACCGGAAAGCAGTTTATGGAAATTTACCGTAAGGTCAAAGGAATTCCTGAACCGGTAGATACAAGCCATATGACGATTTCAGAAAAGGTTGCAGAAAGCGTATCCTTTAATGAAGACGGAAGCTATTCCTCAACGGTCAATCAGGCACCGCCTGCGCCGTGGGAACACCCGCAGCAGACAGAAGCACAACAGCCATCACCAGAGCAGACGGATAAAGATGTTCCGGCACAGAATACAGAAAAAGAGGAAGACCGGAACACAGAGCAATAAATCATAAAAGTTTCAGATATGAAATCCCCATTAGCAGTAAATAAGCTGCTGATGGGGATTTTCTAACAGTACGCTTGACAGCGCACGTTTTGAAATAAAGATTGACAGGGTAAAAGAAATGGGATAATATCAATTTATATTTAGGGAAGGAAAGAAAAGAATGTCATTAGTAGTGCTTGTACTTTTTGGAATTGTACTTTTTAATATGGTACGTGGATACCAAAGAGGTGTTCTTATGGTGCTTTATTCCATTGCAGCATGGGTTGTCATTTTGATTGCGGCGAATGGTCTTGCACCCAGAGTCAAAGATTTTATGGTAAATCACACAGGAATTTATCATTCGATTGAACAATCCTGTGAAAAATCTATCAATGACCGTTTGAGCCAGTCTGTAGATGAGCAGCTGGATCATACCGGAGAAGATACGGCAGGAGTACTGCAGAATCAGGGGATTTATCTGCCAAAGCAGATGGTTGAGCAGTTGGAGAACAACATGGCACAGGCAGGTAATAAAATTGTGCAGGAGAGCGGCATTGCGCAGTATACTGCAGAATATATTACGCAGTTTATATTGACAGGTATTTCATACTTTTTGACAGTGCTGGTATTAAGCATTCTGTTGGGAATTGTAAAACGTATGTTTATTGTTGCCAACCATATTCCGATACTGGGTGGTGTCAATAGAATTCTGGGACTTTTACTCGGTCTGGTGCAGGGTGTTATGGCTGTCTGTATTATTTTATATTTTGTATCCTTAATCAGCACAACCGGATTAGGAAGCTGGCTCTATGGTCAAATAGAAGTGAATCCTGTCACGCTTGCCATATATAACAGCAATCCGATTGTGGTTTTTCTATTGTATATTTTTAACAGCTGGATTTAACAGCTGCGTTGAATAAGCCGGAAGGTTCCACTGCCGCCTGTATTTATAGAAAATAAATACAGGCGGCAGTGCTTTATGGCAGATTGTCAGTCTGTGTTATAGTTTTTTAAGTTCTCATTTTATTTGATTTATGCTACAATAAATTACAAAAGCTGGAGCAGGCTGCCCTGATGGCAGATGCGAAAAGCCATAAATAAAAGCTTTTCGCATAACACTTTGTGCCGCAGGTGTCACAAAGTTGCTCAGAATAGAGGAGAGTATGAAGTTTACGCATTTACATGTCCATACAGAATATTCACTGCTGGATGGTTCGAGTAAGATCGGAGAGATTACAAAGAGAGCAAAAGAGCTGGGAATGGACAGCCTTGCGATTACGGACCATGGTGTCATGTATGGTGTCATTGATTTTTATAAAGCGGCGAGGGAAGCCGGTATTAAGCCGATTCTTGGGTGTGAAGTCTATGTAGCACCCGGTTCCAGATTTGAAAAGACACCGGGCGAATCCGAAGACCGTTATTATCATCTGGTACTGCTTGCGGAAAATAATACCGGTTATCAGAATCTGATGAAGATTGTTTCAAGGGGATTTACAGAAGGATTTTATTATAAGCCGCGTGTAGACTATGAAGTGCTGACCGAGTATCACGAGGGCATTATCGCATTAAGTGCATGTCTTGCGGGTGAAGTGCAGCGCTATCTTGCGCGTGGTATGTATGAGATGGGAATGGAAGCGGCAAAACGCTATGAGAACATTTTCGGAAAAGGCAATTTCTTTCTGGAATTGCAGGATCACGGCATTTCCACACAGCAGTATGTCAATCAGCAGTTAGTCCGCATGTCGGAAGAATTAAATATCGAACTGGTTGCGACAAACGATATTCACTATACGTATGCAGAAGATGCGGATGCACACGACATTTTACTCTGTATCCAGACCGGCAAGCTGGTAACGGACGAGAACAGAATGAGATACGAGGGTGGGCAGTATTACTGCAAGTCGCCGGAAGAAATGGCAGAGCTGTTTTCGTATGCACCGCAGGCAATTGAAAATACGTACAAGATTGCACAGCGCTGTAATGTGGAAATTGAGTTTGGCGTGACAAAAGTGCCAAAGTACGAAGTGCCGGAAGGATATGATTCATGGTCGTATCTGAATCATTTATGCTATGAAGGACTGGCAAAGCGTTACCCGGATATGAACGCAGACGGGGAGATTGACAGCACACAGGGGATTTACAACATCAAAGAACGTCTGGAATATGAACTTTCGGTTATTCAGACCATGGGATATGTTGATTATTTCCTGATTGTATGGGATTACATCAATTATTCGCGTGTCAACGGAATCCCGGTAGGTCCGGGACGAGGTTCGGCGGCGGGCAGTGTCGTTTCATACTGCCTTGGTATTACCGATATTGACCCGATAAAATATAGTCTGATTTTTGAACGTTTTTTAAATCCGGAACGTGTGTCCATGCCCGATATCGATGTTGATTTCTGTTATGAAAGACGGCAGGAGGTCATTGATTATGTTGTGGATAAATACGGAAAAGACCGTGTGGTGCAGATTGTTACATTCGGTACGATGGCAGCGCGTGCCGTTATCAAGGATGTAGGCCGTGTACTGGACCTGCCGTATGCTATGGTAGATTCCATTGCCAAAATGGTGCCGCGCGAACTTGGAATTACCATTGATAAAGCATTAAAAATGAATCCGGATTTGCGGGCGGCTTATGAGTCCGATGAACAGGTGCGCGATTTAATTGATAAGAGTAAACGTCTGGAAGGATTGCCGCGCCATGCCTCCATGCACGCGGCGGGCGTTTTAATCAGTCAGAAAGCGGTTGATGAATATGTACCGCTGTCAGTCGGCTCGGATGGTTCGGTGGTTGCCCAGTTTGTTATGACAACACTGGAAGAACTGGGACTGCTCAAGATGGATTTTCTGGGACTGCGTACCCTTACGGTAATCCATGATGCGGAGGAGCTTATCCGCAAGCACACACCGGAATTTTCGATTGAAGCGATTGATTACAGCGATAAGGCGGTTTACGATTTAATCGGTACGGGAAAATGTGACGGCATTTTCCAGCTTGAAAGTGCGGGCATGAAGTCGTTCATGAAGGAATTAAAACCGCAGAATATCGAAGATTTAATTGCCGGAATTTCACTGTACCGTCCGGGTCCGATGGACTTTATTCCGCAGTATATAAAAGGAAAGAACAGTCCGGATGCGGTTACCTATGACTGTCCGCAGTTAGAGGCAATATTAAAGCCGACTTATGGCTGTATCGTGTATCAGGAACAGGTTATGCAGATTGTACGTGACCTTGCAGGCTACTCCTGGGGACGAAGCGATTTAGTGCGCCGTGCCATGTCAAAAAAGAAAGCCTCCGTTATGGAAAAAGAACGGAAAAATTTTATTTACGGCAATCCGGATGAAAATGTGCCGGGCTGTGTCAACAACGGTATTGATGAAAAGACTGCCGGCAAAATTTACGATGAAATGATTGATTTCGCAAAATATGCCTTTAACAAATCCCATGCGGCATGTTATGCGGTGGTATCCTTTCAGACAGCATATTTAAAAACCCATTATCCGGTAGAATTTATGGCGGCGCTCATGACTTCCGTGGTCGATAATACGGCAAAAGTGGCAGGCTACATTTATGCCTGTCGTCAGATGAATATCCAGCTGTTACCGCCCGATGTGAATGAGTCCGAGCGTGGATTTTCCGTTGAAAACGGTGCAATCCGCTTTGGTCTGTCTGCAATCAAAAGTCTTGGCAGACCGACAATTGCAGCCATTATTAAAGAACGGAAAAACGCACCGTTTACGACCATGCAGGACTTTATCACGCGGATGTTTTCTGAATTAAATAAGCGTACCATTGAAAATCTCATAAAATCGGGGGCATTTGACACCTTTGGCAATAACCGGCGTCAGATGATGTTTGTTTATGCACAATTACTGGATAATGCCGTAAAACAGAGTAAAGATGCCATATCCGGTCAGATGTCACTGTTTGATTTTGTATCTGAGGAAGAAAAGACGGCTTATGAAGTGCAGATGCCGGACGTAGCGGAATATTATAAAGAAGAACTGCTCGCATTTGAAAAGGAGATTTTAGGCGTTTACGTCAGCGGACACCCGCTGGATGAATACGCGGCGATGTGGAAACGGCACATTTCTGCGATGACGACCGATTTTGAACTGGACGAGGAAACCGGCGAATTAAAGGCAAAAGACAATACGCGGGTTACAATCGGCGGCATGATTATGGATAAAACCGTAAAAACGACCAAAAACGGACAGCTCATGGCATTTCTTACGATTGAAGACCTTGTAGGCACGGTGGAAGTACTTGTTTTTCCACAGAGCTTTAACACCTACCGCAGTGTCATTGATACAAGCGATAAAGTATTTGTAACGGGACGTGTCAGTGCCAATGCCGATGAGAATGGAAAACTTATTTGTGAAAAAATTGTCAGCTTTGACAGTGTGCCGCAGAAGCTCTGGATTCGTTTTGCCAATATGGCAGAATATCAGGAAAAGCAGGAGGAACTGACAAAGATACTCGCACCGTCAGACGGACACGATAGTGTCATCATTTACTGTGCCGAGGAAAAGCTAAAAAAACAGCTCCCGCCGTCCATGAATGTCAAAGTAGAAGCCGGGCTGGTTGCACAGCTCCGGGAAGTGTTCGGTACAAAAAATGTCGAAACAACCTAGAAATTATATGGAAAATTGACAGAAATCATAGAATATTCATATTGAAATGCACATTTTTATGAGATACAATAGAAAACAGCAGGAATATAACAGATGATTGAGAAAGGAAGGGGAAGTTCTTATGGCAAAACAGATAAAAACAATTGGTATTTTGACAAGTGGCGGTGATGCACCGGGAATGAATGCGGCAATCAGAGCAGTTGTAAGAACGGCAATTAACAAGGGGCTGAAGGTAAAAGGAATCCAGAAGGGATACAATGGATTAATTAATGAAGAAATTATTGATATGGATAAGCGCAGTGTTGCCGATATCATCCAGCGTGGCGGTACAATTCTTTACACGGCAAGATGTATGGAATTTATGACACCGGAAGGTCAGAAAAAAGGCGCAGAAGTCTGCAAAAAGCACGGGATTGACGGTATTGTCGTTATCGGCGGCGATGGTTCATTCCGAGGTGCACAAAAGCTTGCGGAAGCCGGAGTCAACACCATCGGACTTCCGGGAACAATTGATTTAGATATTGCCTGTACCGATTATACAATTGGTTTTGATACGGCAATCAATACGGCAATGGAAGCCATCGACAAAATCCGTGATACATCGACTTCCCATGAGCGTTGCAGTATTATCGAGGTTATGGGCAGAAATGCAGGTTATATCGCGTTGTGGTGTGGCATCGCAAATGGTGCGGAAGACATTTTACTGCCGGAGCGTTATGACAATGACGAACAGGCATTAATTAACCATATTATAGAAGCAAGAAAGCGCGGAAAGAAGCATCATCTGATTATTAATGCAGAAGGTATCGGACATTCTACCGGCATGGCAAGAAGAATCGAGGCAGCCACAGGCATTGAAACAAGGGCAACCATTTTAGGCTACATGCAGCGAGGCGGTTCACCGACCTGCAAGGACAGAGTCTATGCTTCTGTAATGGGGGCATATGCGGTGGATCTGCTCTGCGAAGGCAAGAGTAACCGTCTGGTAGCGTATAAAGACGGTAAATTTGTCGATTTTGACATCGATGAAGCACTGGCAATGACAAAGGATATTGACGAATACGAGTTTAATATCAGCGCATTGCTTTCAAAATAACAGATAAGGATACAAAAAATTATGATTACAAGTACAAGCAGCAGTCAGGTAAAAACAGTCGTTTCCCTGCAAAAAAAGGCGAAAACCAGAAAAGAAACGAAGCAGTTTGTGGTCGAAGGCATGAAAATGGTGTCGGAAGTACCACAGGACAGACTGGTGAAAGTCTATTTTTCGGAAAGCTTTGCAGCGGCAAATGTATCGTTTTTAAACAAATTTGCAAAAGAACAGACAGAACTGGTAAGCGACATCGTTTTCGCGCAAATGTCAGATACCAAGACACCGCAGGGGGCGCTTGCCATTGTTAAAATGGCACAATATACGGTGCAGGATATGATGAAAGATAAACCGCTGCTTCTGCTTGTTGAAAATTTACAGGACCCCGGAAATCTGGGAACGATTGTGCGAATGGCAGAGGGTGCGGGCGTGACCGGCGTGATTTTAAGTCCGAACACCGTGGATATTTACAATCCAAAGACTATCCGCTCCACAATGGGTTCTGTCTATAGGGTTCCGTTCTTTTATGCAAAAGATTTTACACAGCAGCTTGCGGATTTAAAGCAGGCAGGTGTGCGGCTCTATGCGGCGCATCTGGATGGAAACTGTGAATACACACATCCGGATTATACCGGCGCCAGTGCGTTTCTGATAGGAAACGAAGCGAATGGATTGACAAAAGCTTCGTCTGATGCGGCAGACGTACTTGTAAGGATTCCGATGCAGGGACAGGTCGAGTCTTTTAATGCAGCAGTTGCCTGTACGATTCTTACATTTGAAGCAGTCCGCCAGCGCCGGACAGGGGTCAGGTAGGAAATGGATTTATAACGTGTTGTAATTAAGAATTGTAACTTTTTTTAACAAATTTGTAATAATTTTGAAGGGATATGGATATAGTTATCTGTGTCCCTTTTTTAGTGCGCACTTGCGGTATATACCGCTTATGCGGTTAAAACGACATCATGGACAGTGCCAAAATCTTGATAAAAGACAGGCGGATTTCTAAAAAGGCGGTTTGTAAAATTAAATTTTTTATAAAAAAATCAATGAAACTGTCGGGGGATAAACGGAAACCCTAGAATCTATGCGGGTTTGTAACGAATTTGACAAATAAGTGTAACTTTGGTATTATACTTTCGTAACAAAATGTAACAATTCTGTAACATTTTGTCAGGTGTCGGAAAGGACACCGGAAAGGAAAAACTTTATGAAACTTAGAAGTAGCATAGCGGCGAAGTACGCTGGAGTAGCAATGGTGATGTGTCTTATGCCAGTAGTGCCAGTAGTAGCCGACGCACAAACTACCTATGAGCAGCAGCAAAGTACAGAACAGAATAATACATCAAACATTCAGGTATCTTACGTAGAAAAGGTATCCGATATTGTTGCAGCAGGTTACGAAACAGTATATGAAACCAATTTTGCAGGCGCGCAAGATTACGCAGCAGAAGCCGTTGCTTTAACCGATTCTTATATTGAAGTCAAAGCAGGTGCTGACGAAGATGCCGAAACAGTCGGAAGATTATATGACTATTCTTTAGTATATGTGGATGAAACAGGTACAGAATGGACAAAGATTACTTCCGGAAATGTTACAGGCTATGTAAAAAATGCGCAGTTATGTTTCGGACAGGAAGCCCAGGCAGTAATGCAGGAGAGTGAAGAACAGGACAAGGAGCTTGTTGCCGGTTATACGCTCGAAGAAGCAGAAGAAAAAGAGGCGAGAGAAGAAGCAGAACGGATTGCAGCAGAAGAAGCTGCAAGAAAAGCAGAGGAGGAAGCAGCCAAGAAAAAGCAGGCGCTTTCAAGTGTCGGCACGACATACGGTTCTTCTGTGGATGCATCCGACGAGGAAGTGTGGCTTCTGGCATGCATCATAGACTGGGAAGCAGGAAGCGAAAGCTATGAAGGAAAGCTTGCAGTTGCAAATGTTGTTTTAAATCGTGTAAAGAGCGGCAAGTGGGGCAGCTCCATTACATCAGTAATTTATGCACCAAAGCAGTTTTCAGGTGTATCAGACGGCAACGGCAATCCATCCGCAAAATTTGCAGCCAGATTGTCAAGCGGTCCGAACCAGGCATGTATTCAGGCAGCAAAGGAAGCTTTATCCGGCGTGAACAATGTAGGAAATTATACATTTTTCCGTTCACTTTCCATCGCAAATTATTCATCTTATGACAGTTATATGATTATCGGAAGCCATTGCTTCTACTAATCATTTAAATAATAGTAGTTTTTATGGAACGGTATTTTTGTATACTGTATTCAGAAATAATGAATACAGTTCTACAGAAGTACCGTTTTCTTTATATTATTGGAATTTTCAGATACAAATCCATGTATTTTCATGGAAAACAGTGCTTGAATATTTACAGCTTTTTGATATAATATGAATAAATATGATATGTACGTGAGGTGATTCATATGATAAATATTAAAGATTTTTGTGATATGGAGCAGTTTGAACAGATTATGTCCAACTGGGCGAAAGCTACGGGACTTGCGACAGTCGCTGTAGGTGCTGATGGCAGATACATTTCCGAGTGTTATAATTTTACGGAATTTTGTATTGATTTGACAAGAAAAAGTCCGGAAGGGTGCAGACGATGCGAAAAGTGCGACAGGGAAGGCAAGGGCGTATATTTCTGTCATGCAGGACTGATTGATTTCGGTATCGAGTTAAAAATCGGGGACGAAGTGGTTGGCTCTGTGATTGGCGGACAGGTATTGTCCGAAGCACCGGACGATGAAAAGTTCCGTGCGGTCGCAAGGGAAATTGGTGTCAATGAAGACCGGTATATTGCAGCATTACATAAGGTCACAATACGCAGTGAAGAAGCAATCCGTGCCAGTGCAGAACTGCTGGGGCAGGTTTTAAACAACTATATTAATGCCCAATATATGGAAAAGCACAATAAACAGATTATTGGAAAGCTGGGTACAGGCGCAAAGGATGCCGAAGAGCTGGTGAACAGGATTAAGGAAAAGACGATACAGCTAAATACCATTCACGGAAAGCAGAAGATTCTTGCGTTAAATGCAAGTATTGAAGCGGCAAGAGCCGGGGAGAACGGCAGAGGCTTTGCGGTGGTTGCCGGAGAAGTCGGAAAGTTGTCCGATTTTATCAATGATATTAACAAAGATATCAATAAGCTTGTCGGAGAAATTGATACCGTTGTTCATAAAATGAATGAATAAGAAAATGAGAACCCGGTCGTCAGGCAGGGGATAGGAGGACACATGAACTTAACAGGACGCGATTTTTTAACATTAAAGGATTTTACACCGGAAGAAATTCTGTACTTGATTGACTTATCCGCAAAGTTAAAGGATATGAAAAAGAAAGGCATTGTAGAACAGCCGCTGCGCGGTAAAAATGTAGCACTCATTTTTGAAAAGACAAGTACAAGAACACGCTGTTCCTTTGAAGTAGCAGCACATGATTTAGGCATGGGCGTGACCTACCTTGACCCGCAGGGTTCCCAGATTGGCAAGAAAGAAAGTATTGCAGATACGGCAAGAGTGCTTTGTACCATGTTTGAAGGCATTGAGTACAGAGGATTTGAGCAGACGATTGTGGAAGAACTGGCAAAATATTCATCTGTACCGGTATGGAACGGTTTAACTAACGAATACCACCCGACACAGATGCTTGCGGATATGCTGACAATCCGTGAAAAGCTCGGCAGATTAAAGGGCGTGAAGTTCGTTTATATGGGCGATGCAAGATACAACATGGGTAATTCCCTGATGATTGTCTGTGCAAAGCTCGGACTGCATTTCACAGCCTGCACGGCAAAAGAATATTTCCCGGATAAAGAGCTGGTAGCACAGTGTGAAGCATGGGCAAAGAGAAGCGGCGGTTCAATTACATTGACAGAAGACGTAGAAGAAGGCACAAAGGGCGCTGAAGTTTTATATACCGATGTATGGGTATCCATGGGTGAACCGGACGAAGTATGGGCAGAGCGAATCAAGGCACTGTTACCGTACCAGATTAATAAGAAAGTTATGGAAAATGCAGCACCGGATGCAATCTTTATGCACTGCCTGCCGTCTTTCCATGATTTAAAGACCAAGATTGGCAAGCAGATTCATGATAAGTTCGGCTTAGATGAAATGGAAGTAACGGACGAAGTATTTGAGTCTGAACAGTCCGTTGTATTTGATGAAGCAGAAAACAGAATGCACACTATTAAAGCGGTAATGGCAGCAACACTGGGCGCTTATTAATTCAAAAAAAGAAACGGAGCAGAAGATGTATTATACCACGAGTGGAGCATACCGGAAATCTAAAATGCTGATTGACTATGCAACGATTGCGCTGACGGCAGTGATTATGATTTTATTTATCTTAATCCTGTTTCTGCGCAGTAACAGCGGAATCTTATTTCCGATCGTTTTCCTGGCAGGAGCGCTTATCAACGGCTTATCCGGAATAAAAGCATTTATGAATAAAAAAAGGCTGTCGGGAGTATTTCTGATAATTGCCGCAGTGATTCTGCTGATTGTAAGTGCAGCAGTCGGACTGGCAGTATTGTAAGATGTAAGAACCGGCAGAAGCATCAGCCGTAAAAATGGGCTGCCGTACTAAGAGAGAAAAGACAGATTCTTAGTGCGGCAGCCCTGCTATATGAAAAGATTTTAATGGAGCAGGGATTCATGAAAACAAAGATATTAAGACAGTTAAGAACAACAAATGAATATGTTTCCGGTCAGATGTTATGTGATGAGCTGGGGGTGTCAAGAACTGCCGTATGGAAAGCAATCAACCAGTTAAAAGAAGAAGGTTATACGATTGAGGCGGTGCAGAATAAGGGCTATAAGATTACGGGATATCCGGACATTTTAACGGCAGAGGAAATTGAGAGCCAGTTAAATCCCGGCGATACGGTAAAAAAAGTGGTCTATGCGCCGGAAATTGATTCCACCAACAATGAAGCCAAAAGAAATGCAGAAAACGGAGCAAAAGACGGCACACTTTATATTACGGAAAGCCAGACCGGCGGCAGGGGCAGGCGGGGCAGACAATGGGTGTCTCCGTCAGGAAGCGGAATCTGGATGACACTGCTGTTACGTCCGCAGATTAATCCTGCCAATGCCTCCATGCTTACAATCGTTGCAGCGATGGCAGTGACTATGGCAATCCGCAGGGCAGTTGCGGAAACAGGCGCAGACGTGGAATGTCATATTAAGTGGCCCAATGACGTCGTTATCAATAAAAAGAAAATCTGTGGTATTTTAACGGAGATGAGTGCAGAGCTTGACTGTATCCACTATGTAGTGATTGGTATCGGAATTAATGTCAACACAACGGAATTTGCAGACGAAATCAAAGAAACTGCATCGTCCCTTTTTGTAGAAACAGGAAAGAATATCAAACGAAGCCGGATTGTAGCGCTGTTTGCCGAAGAACTCACAAAATACTATCAGAAGTTTTTAAATACAGGTGATTTAAGCGGCTTAGTGCAGGATTATAATGAAATGTTAATCAATGCGGGCAGACAGGTCCGGATTTGTGACACAAAAGAAGAATTTACCGGTGTTGCGGCGGGGATTGACAGCCATGGGGAACTGCTTGTGACCAAAGAGGACGGCACACAGGCGGTCATATCGGCAGGAGAAGTATCAGTGAGAGGATTATATGGATATGTTTAATGAAAATGTAGTGCTTTGCGCGTCCAGTGCGTATGAGAAAAAGTTTTATCTGAACGAAGCCTTTGACAAGCTTCCGGAGGATATTAAAAATGAATTAAAAATTATGTGTGTGCTGTTTACCGAGGAAGTCGGCGGCATCTTAACACTTGAATTTGACGAAAACGGCACGCTGTTATTTAAAACCGAAGCCGATGAAAATGACCTGCTCTATGATGACATTGCCTGCGGTATGCTGATTAAGAAATTACAGTATGAAAAGCGGGATTTGTTAGAGTCGATGGAAATGTTTTACCGGGTGTTTTTCCTTGGAGAATAACGAATAGGAGAGTGTGAATGTTTATAGGAAATGTAGAAATACAAAATCCTGTTGTACTGGCACCGATGGCAGGCGTTACCGACCTGCCATTTCGTTTGTTATGCAAAGAAATGGACTGCGGTCTTTTGTATACGGAAATGGTCAGTGCAAAGGCGATTTTATATGGTAATAAAAATACAGAGGCATTAATGCAGGTGACACCGAAAGAACACCCGATTGCGCTGCAGCTGTTTGGCTCAGACCCTGAGGTGATGGGTGAGATTGCAAAGCGCGTGGAGGAGCGGCCGTTTGATATTATTGATGTCAATATGGGCTGTCCTGTTCCAAAGGTTGTCAATAACGGTGAAGGCTCGGCACTGATGAAAAATCCGGTGCTGGTCGGAAAAATCGTGGAAGCCATGGCAAAAGCCGTTGAAAAACCGGTAACGGTTAAAATCCGTGCGGGCTTTAACGATGACAGCATTAACGCGCCGGAAATTGCCCATGTAATTGAGGAGTCCGGCGGGGCAGCAGTTGCCGTGCATGGACGGACAAGAGAGCAGTATTATTCGGGAAAGGCAGACTGGGATGTTATCCGCAGGGTCAAAGAAACGGTTAAAATTCCGGTCATCGGAAACGGTGATATTCTGACCGGACAGGACGCAATCAGGATGTTTGAACAAACCGGCTGTGATGCCGTGATGATTGGACGCGGTGCGAGAGGCAATCCATGGATATTTTCACAGGTGAGCCGCTATTTAAAAGATAAGACGGTGCTTGCACCGCCGACAACAAAAGAAATCTGTGATATGATACTGCGCCATGCCAAAATGCTCATTGAAGCAAAGGGCGAATACACCGGAATCCGTGAAATGCGCAAGCATTTTGCATGGTACACGGCAGGCATGAAACATTCTGCGGCACTGCGCGGCAGGGTCAATCAGGTGGAACATTTTGAAGAACTGGAACAACTGGTGGATATGGTACACGGGGCTGATGAAACAAAGTGAAGTTTGATACAGCTGATTGACAGATGAATATGATTAGGCTATAATATTATGACTAGTTTTAAAATGTTATAAATGTAGAAAGGGATAGATTAAAATGGCAGAGAAACAGTTTCTTACAAAGAAAGGTTACGAAGAACGTGTTGCATTACTGGAGAACTTAAAGGTTGTCAGAAGAAAGGAAGTTGCCCAGAAGTTAAAGGAAGCAAGAGAGCAGGGCGATTTATCTGAAAATGCAGAATACGATGCAGCCAAGGACGAACAGAGAGATATTGAAACACAGATTACAGAGCTTGAAGCAATTTTAAGCAATGCAGAAATCATTCAGGACAATGATAAGAGTACAGACCGTGTTAAAATGGAAAGTGTTGTAAAGCTGCATGACATTGAATACGATGAAGATATTGAATACGTTATTGTCGGTTCTTCCGAAGCAGACAGCTTAAATAATAAGATTTCTAACGAATCACCGCTGGGTGCCGCACTCATCGGCAAGAAGGTCGGAGAAATCGTAAAAGTAGAAGCACCGGCAGGCGAAATCGAGTATAAGATTGTAGAAATTGTAAATGAATAGTCGATAAGGAGAAAGAACAGTGGCAGAGAAGAATAATACACAGATGCCTGATGTCAACGAACAGATTAAGAACCGTATGGATAAGTTAAAGGCTTTGCAGGAAGAAGGCAGAGACCCATTCGAGATTACAAAGTACGATGTGACAAACCATACACAGGATATTAAAGAACATTTTGAAGATTTTGAAGGCAAGGAAGTATCCATTGCAGGACGATTAATGGCAAAGCGTGTCATGGGTAAAGCCTCTTTCTGCAATGTGGCAGATTTAAAGGGCAACATTCAGTTATATGTAGCAAGAGATTCTGTTGGAGAAGAACCGTATGCACGTTTTAAGAAATTTGACATCGGCGATATTGTCGGTGTAAAGGGTGAAGTTTTCAGAACACAGAAGGGTGAAATGTCCGTTCATGTATCTGAAATCACACTTTTAACAAAGAGCTTACAGGTGCTTCCGGAAAAGTTCCATGGCTTAACAGATACAGAAGTGCGTTACAGACAAAGATACGTGGATTTAATTGTAAATCCGGAAGTCAGAACAACATTTATGAAGCGTTCACAGATTATCAAGGAAATCCGTAACTTCCTTGATGGCAGAAACTTCATGGAAGTAGAAACACCAATGCTCGTTTCTAATGCAGGCGGCGCGGCTGCCAGACCATTTGAAACACATTACAATGCACTGGACGAAGATGTAAAGCTTCGTATTTCACTGGAATTATACTTAAAGCGACTGATTGTCGGCGGTATGGAACGCGTTTACGAAATCGGCAGAGTATTCCGTAATGAAGGCGTGGACACCAGACACAATCCTGAATTTACATTAATGGAACTGTATCAGGCATATACCGATTACAACGGCATGATGGAACTTGCAGAAACCATGTACCGTACAGTATGTGAAAAGGTAAACGGTTCACCGGTTGTAAAATACGGCGATATCGAAATCGATTTTTCAAAGCCGTTTGAAAAGATTACAATGGTAGATGCTGTTAAGAAATATGCAAATGTGGATTTCTCAAAGATTGAAACACTTGAAGAAGCAAGAGCTGTTGCAAAGGAACACAATATTGAATTTGAGGAAAGACATAAGAAGGGTGATATCTTAAATTTATTCTTTGAAGAATATGTAGAAGAACATCTGATTCAGCCGACATTTGTTATGGATCACCCGGTAGATATTTCTCCGCTGACAAAGAAAAAGCCGGATGCACCGGAATATACAGAACGTTTCGAGCTGTTTATGAACGGCTGGGAAATGGCAAATGCGTACTCTGAATTAAATGACCCGATTGACCAGAGAGAACGTTTTGCGGCACAGGATGCGCTGGCAGCAGCCGGTGATGACGAAGCCAACCATACAGATGAAGACTTCTTAAATGCGCTGGCATACGGTATGCCGCCAACGGGTGGTATCGGATTCGGTATCGATAGAATGGTTATGCTGCTCACAGATTCTGCAGCAATCAGAGATGTTTTATTGTTCCCGACGATGAAGACACTCGGCGGAAAGACACCTGCTAATAACTCAGATAGTTTAGTGGATAACTCATCTGATAATGGCGCAGCTTGTGGAAATAATAATGGCTTCTTTACAGCTAATGAAAAAATTGATTTTTCTAATGTAAAGGTTGAGCCTCTATTTGAGGAAGAGGTAGACTTTGATACATTCAGTAAGTCAGATTTCAGAGCCGTTAAAGTTAAGGAATGTGTAGCAGTTCCTAAGTCAAAGAAGTTGCTTCAGTTTACACTTGATGATGGTACAGGCACAGACCGTACTATTTTAAGCGGAATCCACGCTTATTATGAGCCAGAAGAGCTTGTTGGAAAGACACTTATCGCTATTACCAATCTTCCACCAAGAAAGATGATGGGAATTGAGTCTTGTGGTATGTTACTTTCAGCAGTAAACAATCTTAAGGATTCAGAGGATGAAGAACTTCATCTTCTTAGTGTTAATAATTACATCTACCTATTCGGAGGTGCATTAGCGTCATAATTCCGATTGCGGAAGAGACTGGAAAATGTTATTCTTATCATAGGCAGTGGAGCTTTCTTAGTTCAGTTGTTTCGTGTGGTAACTTAACAATAACGGATTATGGAAAGTAATTCCACTGCTTTTTAATAAAAATAAAACTGCGCCACAGCCTTGGCAGGCCATCGCGCAGTGATTTTGTTCAATCGTTATTTGTAGAGAGGAGATGATTGTTAAATGAGAATTGCTGCGTATCAATTTGCTGTATCTGGAAATATTAGTGAGAATTATAAAGAAATAGAAAAAGCAATATATATCGCAAAAACTGAAAATGTTCGGTTGCTTATATTTCCAGAATGTTCATTAACAGGGTATCCTCCGAGAAATATATCTAATGCGTCATGTGTTGATTTTAATCTTGTTCAGATAATGTGTGATAAACTTCAATCAATAGCTAACAAAAATGACATTTCCTTTATTATTGGAACTATATTTAAAGAAAAAGAAATATACAATAGAGCAATGTTGTTTCAGCCTAATAGTCAAATTGAGTTCTATGATAAGCGTGCCTTGTGGGGATGGGATAAGGATAATTTCACAAAAGGCAGTAACAATGGAATATTTGAAATGGAAGGGATAAAATTTGGAATAAGAATTTGTTTTGAAATCAGATTTCCTGAATTCTTTCGAGAACTATACAAAAGAAATACAGATATAAATCTAGTTCTATTTTATGATGTAGCAGATATAGATGATAACGAAAGATATAACATGATTAAAGGACACTTACAAACTCGAGCAGTTGAAAATGTTACTACCACTATTTCTGTAAATGCTATTTCACCATTTCAAACGGCTCCGACAATGGTTCTTGGAAAATCGGGTCAGTGTATAAAAGAATGTGTTAGAAATAAACCTGAACTTTTGATTTATGATTTTGAAAAGACAGAGAATGATTTCGGTGAAAATGGAAGGATATCAATATCTGATATGTTGATTGAATAGAGTGCGATTGATGTTTCAAGACAATGAATTGGTTAACTTCCAGTTGTGCGCCCAGCTAAGGGTGTGTAGTCAAGCCGGTGGGATTCCGGTTTATCCAAGGTTTAGCCAACCAGATAATAGCGAGTCTTGGGATGATGCCGGTAACGGCATCTGACAAGCGTAGACAGCAAGAAAGCAGGGTTGAATAGTGATTGAGATTCGAAACGTTAACTTCAGTCGGTTGATGTCTTAACTGGTGCGGAAGACAATATCATGTAATGCGATATGGCGAGTGTTATGTGGCACTGCGGAGTCAGAGAACCAATCATGTTTTACATTATGAATACACATCAACTGGGGAGAACCTGCCATTTCTCGAAGAATGGGAGAAGTTTGCAAAAGTAATTAAAAGAGCAATGATCGCATGTGAAAACAGCGGGCACAGTATTCCAGACGATTTTCCCGAGGTCAGGAAAATCGTTGAAGCCGGAGTCACCACGAAACCAAAAAAAGATTATGAACTGTCAAGATATGCATGTTATCTGATCGTTCAGAATGGAGATCCAAGAAAAGAGGTCATTGCATTAGGACAGACATATTTTGCAATCCAGACATACAGGCAGGAAGTTGCTGACCACTTTAATGAACTGGACGAAGATAACAGAAGACTTGTTGTCAGGGGAGACATCAAACAGTGGAATCAAATGTTGGCAGAGACAGCACATAATGCAGGAGTTATTACGAATGAGGAATTTGCAATTTTTCAAAATGCCGGATATATGGGGCTATACGGTGGATTAGATGTTGATGATATTCATACGAAAAAACACTATGCCGGAAGATTTGCCAACACCGGAAAAAAGTATCCAGCAGATAGAAAAAGAACAGATGCAGAGATTAAAAAATAAGGCTAAGAAAGGCAAGCTGATGTTGGACGAATAATCCGAATGGTATTTTATTGTTACATTTGGAATTTTGGGTGTTACAAGGGACCGTGTGAGACTTATTGATGGCAGTTATAACAAAAGAGTTCTGATTGTTACCATTATCACCAATATTATTGATGCCGCATTAACAATTAATAGCATTGAGACAGTTGTGAAAGCAGTTAAATATAGTCAACAATAAAAGAGTTTTGTGAAATGTGTTTAATGGTGTTAGGCACCAAAAATTTCGAAACAATAAGGAAAAGCTCAATCGGAATTGACCGAGCTGAAAGAGAAGGATGCTTGTTGCCCGAAAGACAAGAAGATGGAAGTAGAAGAAAACAAAAAATAATTTTTTATATGAAAGGCTGGTTGCAGAATGTCAAAACAAAATATTTATGATAATGATTTATTTTACGAAAACTTCGAGAAAATACGTAGCAAAGAAATCAATTTTAATGATATTATTGAGACACCAATAATATTAGGAATGATACCTGAACTATATAAAAAGAAAGTATTAGATATTGGATGTGGTATGGGGCAACATGCACTTCAATATTCAAAGAAAGGGGCGTTATCCGTTCTTGGAATTGATATATCGGAAAAAATGTTAGCATATGCAAGAAAAAATAATGCTGCCTTTAATATTGAATACAGAAGACTGGCTTTTGAAGAATTGGATGATTTAGAGGAAAAGTTTGATGTTATTACAAGTTCATTGGCTTTTGATTATGTAGAAAATTTTGAAAGGCTTATGAAACAGATTTATAGTCACTTGAATGAAAATGGCAAATGTGTTTTTTCGATGTCACACCCAATAAGTACAGCATATGATGGGACTTTTGACAGATATACCAGAACAGAAACTGGAGAAAGATTATATGCTAATCTGCGAAATTACGGAATAGAGGGTAAGCGTGTTATTCATTGGGTAGTAGATGAATATGAACTTTATCATAGAACGATTTCAACATTAATAAATGATATTGTTTCTGCTGGATTTATTATTGAGGAATGTCAGGAATCAAAAGTACCAGAATCAATTAGAGAAAAGCGAACAGATATGTTTGGAGGAGTTATTCATCAGCCAGACTTTATTTTTTTTAGGTGTGGAAAGAAAAATTAATATTTTATCTATGTAAAGAACCCGACAAATTCAAGTTTGCCGAAATATCTGGCTAACTTTCCCAATTTTACAGGCATTCCAGCCCATTCATTAGTGAAATGATATGTATTTTCCCTTATTTTTTCCCTTATGAGATAATCGTAAGGGAAATAAGGGAAAGTTTTATTTAG